>Ga0214543_1001787_pt1 | contig 42122 bp, 14 predicted proteins | sample CNSS2metaG_FD_160094 | JGI IMG/M metagenome (GOLD analysis project Ga0214543, IMG submission 160094) | Root nodule microbial communities from cowpea collected in UCLA plant growth center, Los Angeles, California, USA - CNSS2 | ecosystem: Host-associated > Plants > Roots > Nodule | place: USA...
CTTTTCCATTCACTAAGTGCCTTTAACTTCCAAAGTTCAATTTTAATTATTTATGCAAAGTTTAATTTCATACATTAAAACTCAAAATATGGATTTATTCATTAGTTTAAATTAGTCACTAATTACGTAATTAATTAGTATACACGAGTCTCTTGGGAAACGATATTCCGGTCTTACCGGTTACTACTTGTGCGACTTGGTACACTTGCCAAAGTCTTAACAATTAGTGAGCTGGAAACAAGGAACAAAAGTGTTTAATATCGGAGCTCTAACACTGCCCACGGAAATAGGGCCAGAGATGGAAAAGTATAGGTTAGGAATACTTACGTGAGCCAAAACGGAGTCAAGCTGAACTTGAACTGAGTGTACTGTGGAACCCTGGCAGAGAAGACGGTTGTGGCTCTAAGCACTAAGGGAGCAGATTCTTAAAGTGTAGGATGAGTGAATTAGGGCAGACATTTGGGGTGGTTTTATCCTTTGGGCCAGCCCTTAGGTCCAATAGCTTAAAGGCAGCCCTTAAAACTTAGGGCAGAACACGTATATCTTCAGCTTCCAACACATGAGTCGAATCAAACACGTACTTCCTCAACTAAGACACATGAAACACCGGATGAAGATTTGCCAACTAAGGGGGTCAGGTTATCTCATAAGCCATCAGCCCAATCTTCCTCGTGATCTGATAGGGGCCAAGGAACTTAGGAGAGAGTTTCCTTGAGCGTAGAGCCCTTCCCACACCAGTGGTTCGGGTCACCCTTAAGAACACGTGATCACCCGCCGCAAACTCCAAGGGTCTCTTCTTGCGGTCTGCATAAGCCTTCTGCCTACTCTGAGAGGCCTGCATCCTATCTCTCACCATCCTGACTTTCTCAATAGTCTACTCTAACAATTCTGGTCCAACTAACACCGTTTCTCCATCCTGATACCAGCATAGAGGAGTTCTACATTTTCTACCATATAGAGTCTCGTGTGGCGCCATGTCAATGCTCGCATGAAAGTTGTTGTTGTAGGTAAACTCAATCAAGGGTAACACCTCATCCCAAGCTCCCAGGTGATCCAATATACATGTCCGTAATAGGTCCTCAAGTGACTGGATGGTCTTCTCGGACTGACGATCGGTCTGGGGATGGTAGGCTGGGCTCATAATCAACTTGGTCCCCAAAGCCTCCTATAAGGTTTGCCAAAACCGTACGTAAACCGGGGATCCCTGTTTGATACAATGCTCAAAGGTACTCCATGCAGTCTTACAATTTCCTTGATGTACAGTTGAGCCAACTTAGCCATGGACATCCTCAAGTTCATCGCCAAGAAGTGAGCACTCTTAGTTAATCGGTCCACTATAACCCAGATTGTGTCATGCCCTCTAAAGGTTCGTGGCAAATGGGTCACAAAATCCATGGAGATGCTGTCCCATTTCCACACTGGTATCTCCAAAGGCTGTAGAATCCCATCGGGTCTCTGATGCTCCACCTTTGCCTTCTGACAGGTTAGACAAGCGGATACAAATTGTGTAACATCTTTCTTCATTCCCTACCACCAGAAGGTCTCCTTAAGATCCTGGTACATCTTAGTCATTCCAGGATGCAGACTAAGACGACTCTTATGCCCCTCCTCAAGGATCAACCGTTTTACCTCAGCATCATCAGGTATACACATTCTGTCCTGGAACCTCAGTATGCCATCATCACCCAAAGCAAAGTGCCTAGCCTCATCTGGCCCAAGTTGTTCTCTGACTCTGTTCAGACTGACATCCAACAACTGCCTCTCTCTAACTGAGCTCAAGAAGTCACTAGATATAGTCAGGGTACTGCATCTAATGAACCCAGATCCCAACTCCACTTGTAGCTTCATATCTTGAAATTTCTCCAGAAGCTCCACTTCCTTAATCATAAGGTGTGCAGTATGTACAACCTTCCTACTCAAAGCATCTTCCACTACGTTCGCCTTCCCCAGATGATATAGTAGTTCAAAATCATAGTCTTTCAAGAACTCCATCCACCTCCTCTGCCTCATGTTCAACTCTTTCTGGTCAAACAGATATTTAAGACTTTTGTGGTCGCTGAACACACGAAACTGAGCACCATAGAGATAGTGCCTCCAGATCTTCAAGGCGAATACTATGGCTGCCAACTCTAGGTTATGAGTGGGGTAGTTACGCTCATGTACCTTAAGTTGTCTTGAAGCATACGCCACTGCTTTCTTCTCTTGCATTAGCACGCATGCAAGCCCTGGGTGAGAAGCATCACAATAAACTTCAAAAGGTTTTCCAACATCGGGGATCACTAATATCGGAGCACTAGTCAATCTTCGCTTCAGCTCTTGAAAGTTCTCCTCACACTTCTTCGTCCAAGTGAAAGGTTGGTCCTTCCGAGTAAGCAGTGTCAGAGGCGCCACTATCTTGGAGAATCCTTCTATAAATCTCCTATAGTAGCCCGCTAACCCCACAAAACTCCTTATCTTTGTGGCCGACTTAGGACTTTCCCACTTAACCACTGTCTCAACCTTCGTTGGATCCACTGCAATGCCTTGTGCAGATATCACATCTCCCAAAAACTGTACCTCATCCATCCAGAACTCGCACTTGGATAACTTGGCATACAACTACTTCTCCCTCAGAACACCAAGCACTAACTTCAAGTGTTCAGCATGTTCCTCCTGAGTCTTAGAATAAATGAGGATGTCGTCTATGAAGACTACAACAAACTTGTCCAAGAAGGGCCGGAAGATCCTGTTCATGTAGTCCATGAACACCGTCGGAGCATTGGTCACACCAAAAGGCATAACCACATACTCGTAGTGTCCATACCGGGATCTGAAAGCTGTTTTCTGCACATCATCAGCCTTTACCAAAATCAAGTGATACCCTGACCGCAAATCAATCTTCGAGAACACTGATGACCCATGCAGTTGATCCATCAAATCATCAATTCTTGGGAGTGGATATTTGTTCTTGATTGTCATCTTGTTTAACTGCCTGTAGTCCACACATAGGCGCGAACTCCCATCCTTCTTCTTCACCAACAACACTGGTGCTGCCCAAGGCGAAGTGCTGGGTCGGATAAACTGCTTCTCCATCAACTCCTCTATCTATTTCTTGAGTTCCACTAACTCTGCTGGAGCCATGCGATAAGGGGCCATCGATATTGGACCTGTCCTTTTACTAGATCAATAAAGAACTCCACCTCTCTGTTGGGAGGTAACCCTGGCACTTCCTCCGGGAATACATCCCCAAAATCCTGCACTATTGATATCATTAACGTCGCCTCTCCTCTCTCTACCTCCAGATGGGTGATGATCACGTAACACTGCGCACCCTCTTGTAGTTCCTTGACCACTCCTTGAGATGTTAACAACTCAGGCTCCTCTAAGTTGGGAAAAAGCAGCTTCTTCTCTCGACAATCTATAAGAATGCGATTGGCAGAGAGCCAATCCATCCCCAAGATCACCTCTAACTCCTGCAGAGGTAGGCATATCAGATTTACTTTGTACCTGCGTCCCTCTACCTCCACCGGACACCTAGCACACAAGGAAGATGTCCTAACCAGACCCGACGCCAGAGTAGATACCACAAGCTCACACTACAGCTCGCGCACTGGCAAACCCAAACGTTCCACACAAGCAATTGACACAAAAGAGTGTGTCGCTCCAGAATCATACAGCACACACAAAGATTCACCAACAATCATGCATCGACCCGTAACAAGATTACCTAAGCCTGCAGCTTCTGCTCTTGTCATGGCATATACTCTACCCGTCGCCTGAGGCTTGTTGCCTCTGTTCCTCTGCTGGTGCTGGGTAGGGGTCTGCACTAGAGGGCGTGTCGCTGCCCTAGCAAGGGTGGGACAGTCTTTCCCAAAGTGGCCTTCCTTGCCACAATTGTTGCACCGGCGGTAACCCTTCATACGCGGGCTGGCGTTCCTTAGGTGAGAGCCTCCACATATATAAAATGCACTCGACCCTGCTGGGGAGGGAAACTCCTATACCCCTAGGGCTGATGGTGGGGTCTATCATATGGCCTCCTCCGTTCCTCATGTCTGGGTTTAGACCCAGATGGTCCACCAATCCTCTAAGGTTGTTGTGGTTGCTGTGGGCGTTGACCTTCCACCTCCCGCTTCATCTTCTCCATAACTCTGGTCTTCTCCACTAGAGTAGCGAAATCCTTGATGCACAAGGGAGCCACAATCAAGCGGATATCACCGCAGAGACCATTCTCGAACTTTCTACATCGCCACTCCTCATCAAGTGGCAGTGTATAGAAGCGGCTGAGGTGCTTGTATCTCTCAGCATACTCTGTCACGGTCTTCCTCCCTACGTCAACTAGAGGAATTCCACCTCCTTGGCATACCGGATGTTGTCTGGTAAATACTCAGAGAGGAATCTCTCCCTGAAAGCCTCCCATGTCACCGGCTCATCTCTCTCCTCTAAGATGGACTTGGTGTTGATCCACCAATGTTCCGCCTCCCCTGTGAGCATATACACGAAGAACGCCAGCCTGTTCTCCGCGGGGCACATCTTCGCATCATAGATGCGCTCTAGGTCCTTCAACCATTGGTTCGCGACATCAGGACTAGTCTTCCCATCAAACTTCATTGGGTTGTGCTTCAAAAAATCTTCTAAACTTCACTCCCTGACTGCAGGTCGTGGATCGGGACCAAAGGCAGGTGTGGCCGTCTTGGTCTCCTCCAGCTGGCGGAGTGCTTCCATATGATGCCTATGTGCATCCTCGGCAACCACTCGTGCAGCCTCCATTTGCTGCATCACCATCTGTTGTTGCTCAAGCGACGCCGCCTATCGCTACATCGATGCCTCATGCTACTGCATCATCGTCATGCTTTGCTACTTCATAGCAGCCATCATTGCTTCTATAGCCCTAGCGATATCATGAGCATCGCCTTGAGAGGATTGAGAGGTCCTACGATGAGGTGCCATAGTTCACTGACACACAGAAAATCACTTGGTTAGGCTTGATAAGACAGGATTTTAACTAAACACTCAGAGAAACACAAAAAAAGCTAAGCGGACAATCCAAGTCCATAGATCTAAGAAATGACCGTTCTGATACCATAAATGTAACGTCCCATTTAATTAATAAGCATAATTAAAAGCAACGCCACACACAAGTAGTACAACAGCGCAGTCCTGGGGTCTTAAACACAACCCCTACAAACCTAGGCACACCACGATGCCAACAGTAAACCAATTGAAAAGCCTAATAGGTAAAGGTAGATTACTAAGGAGTAAAGCAATACATGGGCCATAGCCCCAACAAAAGCCCAAACAAAAAGTGATGTCCAACCCAAACGAACTATCCAGCAGAATCATCTCTTCCCGGTTGACCTCGAGTGCTTCTCGCATCTGCTCACATCAACAAGTTGATGATCATCGCAAAAGTAGAAGAACAACATACAAGCCAATCAAACAAGCAAACAGGGTAAGCTAGAGCCATAAAGATTTCATCAATACAATCAAATATACGTTCGCTGTCCAACATACATACATCACCCCAAACATGTTATGACCTTCCAAATCAATACACTAAGACTCGACTTGACTCATCTAGATACATATAACCTGGTCGGATTCAGCGGATGCTTGCACTTGTGGTGGATACCTCTGCTCACCCCTGAGTTGCTCACCCCTGAGCTATGTGTTACAAGTGTTACAATGAATCAATTCCCTCACACACAAGGTTAGCCCTTAATGAGTTTCAGGCCTCTTGCTACTCTCACCACAGGAGTCAATCCGCTCTAAGTGAGACTAATTGACTCCTTAGAGTGTCAGGATGCAATCCTTACCTTGAATCCTTACCAAATCATATAGATGGGGTACCACCATGGACACCCACTAACAAGGGCCATGGAATTACGTCCTGACCACTAAAGCACGACCCTGAAATCCCACCTAGGGATTTCCAAGGAATTACGCACTGACACGGATCAAGCATACCAGACCAATCCATAAAGGTTTATTACACATATACATATACATCACATACCATCTCTTGATAATTCACCTTTTTCATTTCTTTCTCAGTGGTTCCATACCCATCCATTTCTCTCAAACCATAGTTATGGGATTTCAGTTCATGCCAATACCATGCCACTTTAACACCAACCATCTCATTTAGTATACATGCCAAGTTCATACCATACCCATCATTCACCATCCATGAATCATATCACTCATACATAGCAACTCATTATATATTTTTCATCATAGCAATCATACCCAAGCAAGTGCCAATCATCCAAGAACAATAAACAACCAATCATCACATTGCCTCGCCCAGCTCCTTGTTCAGGCTGAAGGGTCTCGCTCAGGCTGAAGGGTCTCGCTCAGGTGAGAGGCTTTCGCTCAAGCGAGCCCCCTTCACCTAGGCGAGGGCTCAAAAAAGGGAACATTAGCCTCACGTGGCATCTCGCTTAGGCGAGACCCCTCTCGCTTGGGCGAGACACTCGCTCGTTCAGAAAGGACGTGGGTTGCTTGAGCGACCGCTCGCGTCAAGCAGCTTGGGCGAGCATATGTTGATCTCGCCTAGGCGAGCCAAACTCGCTTGAAAATTTTTATATTTAACAGGGACCTACTTGTAAATATTTTAAATTTATCACAGATTTACCTTCAATAGTTTTAAATTTATCAAAGAGACCATTTGTAAGGTTTGAAAATTTATCAAGAACTTACCTAAAAAGATTTTTAATTTATCAAAGACCTACATGCAAAGTTTTTAAATTTTTAAAGGACCTACTTGCAATTATTTAAATTTATCATGTACTTACCTGCAAATTTTTTATATTTTTCAGGGACCTACTTGCAATGTTTTTAAATTTATAAAGGATCTACAAGCAAAGTTTTTAATTTTATCATGGACATAACTTCAAAGTTTTTAAATTTATCAAGGACTTACCTGCAAAGATGTTGTATTTATCAAGGACCTACCTTCAAAGATTTTAAATTTATCAGGGATCTACTTGCAAAGTTTTTAAATTCATTAAGAATTTACATGCAAAGTTTTAAATTTATAAGGGACCTACTAGCAAAGTTTTTAAATTTAATAGGAACCTACCTGCAAAGCTTTTAAATTTTTAAAGGACCTACTTAAAATTATTTTAAATTTATCACGGACTTACCTATAAATTTTTTTTTATTTTTTAGGAACCTACTTTAAAAGTTTTTAAATTTATAAGAGACCATCATGCAAAGTTTTTAAATTTATCATAGACATAACTTCAAAGTTTTTAAGTTTATCAAGGACTTACCTGCAAAGATGTTATATTTATCAAGGACGTACCTTCAAAGATTTTAAATTTATCAGGGATCTACTTGCAAAGTTTTTAAATTTATCAGGGACCTACCTGCAAACTTTTAAATTGATGCGAGACCTACTAGCAAAGTTTTCAAATTTAATAGGGACCTACCAACAAAGTTTTTAAATTTTTAAAGGACTTACTTGCAATTATTTTAAATTTATCAAGGACTTACCTGCAAATTTTTTATATTTTTTAGGGACCTACTTGTAAATTTTTGAATTTATATGGGAGCTTCATGCATAGTTTTTAAATTTATCATGGACATACCTTCAAAGTTTTTAAATTTATCAAGGACTTACCTGCAAAGTTTTATCAAGTACCTACCTTCAAAGATTTTAAATTTATCACCAATCTACTTACAAAGTTCTTAAACTTATCAGGGACCTACCTACAAAGTTTTAAATTTATAAGGGACTTACTACAAAGTTTTTAAATTTAACAGGGACCTACCTTCAAATATTTTAAACTTATCAAGGACCTTCCACCAAAGTAGTTTTTAAATTTATAAGGAATGTACCTGCAAAGTTTATAAGCGAACTACTAGACAAGTTTTTAAATTTAATGTAAATTTAATATTTTAAATTTATCAGAAAACTACCTCCAAAGTTTTTAAATTTGTCAAGTATTTACCTCCAAAGTTTTGAATTTATAAGGGATCTACTTGCAACCATTTTGAATTTATCAAGGACTTACCTACAAAGTTTTTATATTTATCAAGGACCTACCCGCAATGTTTTAAATTTATGAGAGACCTACTTGCAAATTTTTAAATTTAACAGGGACCTACTTGTAAATATTTTAAATTTATCAAGGATTTACCTTCAATAGTTTTAAATTTATCAGAGAGACCATTTGTAAAGTTTGAAAATTTATCAAGAACTTACCTACAAAGTTTTTTAATTTATCAAAGACCTACCTGCAAAGTTTATAAATTTTTAAAGGACCTACTTGCAATTATTTAAATTTATTAGGGACTTACCTACAAAATTTTTATATTTTTTAGGGACCTACTTCCAATGTTTTTAAATTTATAAAGGACCTAAAGCAAAGTTTTTAAATTTATCATAGACATAACTTCAAAGTTTTAAAATTTATCAAGGACTTACCTGCAAAGATGTTGTATTTATCAAGGACCTACCTTCAAAGATTTTAAATTTATGAGGGATCTACTTGCAAAGTTTTTAAATTTATTAAGAATTTACCTACAAAGTTTTAAATTTATAAGGGACCTACTAGCAAAGTTTTTAAATTTAATAGGGACCTACCTGCAAAGCTTTTAAATTTTTAAAGGACCTACTTGCAATTATTTTAAATTGATCAAGGACTTACCTATAATATTTTTTTTATTTTTTAGGGACCTAATTTAAAAGTTTTTAAATTTATAAGAGACCTTCATGCAAAGTTTTTAAATTTATCGTGGACATACCTTCAAGGTTTTTAAATTTATTAGAGACTTACCTGCAAAGTTTTATCAAGGACCTACCTTTAGAGATTTTAAATTTATCGGGAATCTACTTGCAAAGTTTTTAAATTTATCAAGGACATACCTACAAAGTTTTAAATTTATATGGGACTTACTACAAAGTTTTTATATTTAGCAGGGACCTACCTTCAAATATTTTAAACTTATCAAGGACCTTCCACCCAAGTAGTTTTTAAATTTATAAGGAACGTACCCGCAAAGTTTTAGAATTTATAAGCGAACTACTTGCAAAGTTTTTAATTTAATATAAATTTAATAATTTAAATTTATCAGGGACCTACCTCCAAAATTTTGAATTTGTCAGGGACATACCTCCAAAATTTTAAATTTATAAGGGACCTACTTGCAAACATTTTGAATTTATTAGCCTGCAAAGTTTTTATATTTATCAAGAACCTACCCGCAAAGTTTTAAATTTATAAGGGACCTACTTGGAAAGTTTTTAAATTTAACAGTGAACTACTTCTAAATATTTTAAATTTATCAGGGATTTACCTTCAATATTTTTAAATTTTTGAGAGAGACCATTGTAAAGTTTTTAAATTTATCAATAACTTACCTATAAAGTTTTTTAATTTATCAGGGACCTACCTGCAAAGTCTTTAAATTTTTCAAGGATCTACTTGCATTTATTTAAATTTAGCAGAGAATTACCTGCAACTTTTTTATATTTTTTAGGGACCTACTTGCAAAATTTTTAAATTTATAAGGGACCTTCATGCAAAGTTTTTAAATTGATCATAGACATACCTTCAAAGTTTTTTAAATTTATCAGGGACTTACCTTCCAGTTTTATCAAGGACCTACCTTCGAAGATTTTAAATTTATAAGGGATCTATTGCAAAGTTCTTAAATTTATGAGGGACATACCTACAAAGTTTTAAATTTATAAGGGAGTTATTAAAAAGTTTTTAAATTTAACAGGGACCTACCTTCAAATATTTTAAACTTATCAAGGACCTTCCACCAAAGTAGTTTTTAAATTTATAAGGAACGTACTCGCAAAATTTTAGAATGTATAAGCGAACTACTTGCAAACTTTTTAAATTTAATATTTTAAATTTATTAGGGACCTACCTCCAAAGTTTTTAAATTTGTTAGGGACCTACCTCCAAAATTTTGAATTTATAAGGGATCTACTTGCAAATATTTTGAATTTATCAGGGACTTACCTGCAAAGTTTTTATATTTATGAAGGACCTACCCGCAAAGTTTTAAATTTATAAGGGACCTACTTGCAAAGTTTTTAAATTTAACAAAGACCTACTTGTAAATATTTTAAATTTATTAGGGATTTACCTTCAATATTTTTAAATTTATTAGAGAGACCACTTGTAAAGTTTTTTAAAATTATTAAGAACTTACCTATAAAGTTTTTTAATTGATCAGGGACCTACTTGCAAAGTTTTTAAATTTTTAAAGGACCTACTTGCAATTATTTAAATTTATCACGGACTTACCTACAAATTTTTTATATTTTTTAGGGACCTACTTGCAAAGTTTTTAAATTTATAAAGGTACAAGCAAAGTTTTTAAATTTATCATGGACATAACTTCAAAGTTCTTAAATTTATCAGGGACTTACCTACAAATATTTTATATTTATCAGGGACCTACTTGCAATTATTTAAATTTATCAAGGACTTACCTACAAATTTTTTATATTTTTTAGGGACCTACTTGAAAAGTTTTTAAATTTATAAAGGTACAAGCAAAGTTTTTAAATTTATCATGGAGATAACTTCAAAGTTCTTAAATTTATCAGGGACTTACCTGCAAATATTTTATATTTATCAGGGACCTACTTGCAATTATTTAAATTTATCAGGGACTTACCTACAAATTTTTTATATTTTTTAGGGACCTACTTGCAAAGTTTTTAAATTTATAAAGGTACAAGCAAAGTTTTTAAATTTATCATGGACATAACTTCAAAGTTCTTAAATTTATCAGGGACTTACCTGCAAATATTTTATATTTATCAGGGACCTACTTGCAATTATTTAAATTTATCAGGGACTTACCTACAAATTTTTTATATTTTTTAGGGACCTACTTGCAAAGTTTTTAAATTTATAAAGGTACAAGCAAAGTTTTTAAATTTATCATGGACATAACTTCAAAGTTCTTAAATTTATCAGGGACTTACCTGCAAATATTTTATATTTATCAAGGACCTACCTTTGAAGATTTTAAATTTATCAGGGATCTACTTGCAAAGTTTTTAAATTTATCAGGGACCTACCTGCAAAGTTTTAAATTTTTAAGGGACCTACAAGCAAAGTTTATAAATTTAATAGTTACCTACCTATAAAGTTTTTAAATTTTTAAAGGACCTACTTGCAATTATTTTAAATTTATCAAGGACTTACCTACAAATTTTTTATATTTTTTATGGACCTACTTGCAAAGTTTTTAAATTTATAAGGGACCTTCATGCAAAGTTTTTAAATTTATCATGGACATACCTTCAAAGTTTTTAAATTTATCAGGGACTTACCTGCAAAGTTTTATCAAGGACCTACCTTCAAAGATTTTAAATTTATCAAGGATGTACTTGCAAAGTTCTTAAATTTATCAGGGACATACCTACAAAGTTTTAAATTTATAAGGGACTTACTACAAACTTTTTCAATTTAACAGGGACCTACCTTCAAATATTTAAAATTATCAAGGACCTTCCACCAAAGTAGTTTTTAAATCTATAAGGAACATACCCGCAAAGTTTTAAATTTATAAGCGAACTACTTGCAAAGTTTTTAAATTTAATATAAATTTAATATTTTAAATTTTTCAGGGACCTACTTGCAAAGTTTTTAAATTTATCAAGGACCTACCTGTAAATATTTTAAATTTTTCAGGGACCTACCTTCAATGTTTTTAAATATATTAGCGATCCAAATGCAAAGTTTTAAATTTATAAGGAACCTACTTGCAAATATTTTTAGTTTATCAGGGACTTACTTTTAAGGTGTTTATATTTAACAAGGACCTACCTACAAAGTTTTTAATTTATAAAGGACCTACATGCAAAGTTGTTAAATTTATAAGCGACCTACCTTCAAATATTTTAAATTTATCAAGTATGTCCCTAGTAAGTTATTAAATTTATTAGGCACCTACCTACAAAGTTTTAAATTTATAATTGAATTACTACAGAGTTTTTAAATTTAACATGGACCTACCTCTAAATATTTTAAACTTATCAAGGACCTACCACCAAAGTAGGTTTTAAATTTACAAGGAACGTACCTGCAAAGTTTTAAAATTTATAAGCGAACTACTTGAAAAGTTCATAAATTTAATATAAATTTAATATGGACCTACATGCAAGTGTTTTAAATTTATCAGGGACCTACCTGCAAAGTTTTTAAGTTATAAGGGACCTATTTACAAATTTTTTAAATTTAGCAGGGATCTACCTATAAATATTTTAAATTTATTAAGGACCTACCTGCAAAGTTCTTAAATTTATCAAGGACCCACCTGCAAAGTTTTTAAATTTATGAGGAATCTACGTGCAAAGTTTTTGATTTATAAGGAACCTATTTGCACAATTTTAAATTTAACAAGGACCTACCTACAAATATTTTACATTGAATATTGACGTATCTGCAAAGGTTTTAAATTTATCAGGGACCTACCTACAAAGTTTTAAATTTATAAGGGACCTATTATCAAATATTTTAAATTTAAAAGGGACCTACCTGCAAATATTTTAAGTTTAACTGATACTTACCTGCAAAGTTTTTAAATTTATAAGAGACCTACTTGCAAAGTTTTTAAATTTAATAGGGACCTACCAACAAGTATTTTAAATTTATCAGGGACCTATCTGCAAAGTTTTTTTTTTTAATTTATCAAGGAATTGCCTACAGTGTTGTAAATATGTGAGAGGGACTCTTGTAAAGTTTTTAAATTTATCAGGCACCTACTGGAAAATTTTCTAAATTTAACAAGGACCTACCTACAAAATTTTTAAATTTATAAGGCTACTTGCAAAGTTTTTAAATTTAAAGGAGACCTACCTGTAAATATTTAAAATTTATTGGAGACCAAAAGAAGCGGGAAATTTCCCGCCCAAATTTGAATTACCGACGGATTTTTCCGTCGGTAAATCCATCGATACTTACATAACTCAAAATTCGTCGATAAAATCCGTCGATAATTTAATTTTTTTTTATCGATGAAATTACCGACGGATAACGTCGGTAAAAGAAGCGGGAATTTTCCCGCCCAAATCTCACCTTATAAGAAGACAAGGAGAAGAAGAAAAGAAGAAAAAGAAGGAGAAGAAGAAGAAGAGAAGAAGAAGAAGAGAAGAATGAGAAGAAGAAGAAAAAGAAGGAGAAAGAGAAGAAGAAGGAGAAGAAAAGAAGGAGAAGAAGAAGAAGAAAAGAGAGGAAGAAGGAGAAGAAGAAGAGGAAGAAGGAGAAGATGAAGGAGAAGAAGGAGAAGAAGAAGAAAGAGGAAGAAGAAGACGGCGGCGGCGACGGTGGCGGCGACGATGGTGGCAGTGACGACAACGATGGCGACGACGACGACGACGGCGACATTGACGGCGACGGGGACGACGACCATGAGAAAAAAACGAAAAAAAAATTGAAAGAGGGGAGGAGGAAGAAGATGAATAGTGTAACAAATTTATCGATGGATTTTTGGTAATTACCGACGGATATTTCGATCAGTAATTATCGACAGATTTACTGACGGATTTTTTTGTCGATAATTACCGACAGATTTATCGATGGATTTTTCCGTCGGTAATTATCGACAGAACATGATTTCTGTCGGTAAAATTTTACAGACAAGCATTTTACTGACGAATTTTTGACCGTCGATGATCTGTCGGTAATGTTGATTTAGTGACGGATTTTGACCATTAGACGGATTTTGACCGTCGGTAATAATGGTTTTTCTTGTAGTGAATTTATCAAGAACCTATCTACAAAATTTTTAAATTTATCAGAGGGACCTAACTACAAATTTTTAAATTTATTAGGGACCTACTTGCTAAGTTTTCAAATTTAACAGCGACCTACTTGCAAAGTTTTTGAATTATTTAAGAACATACTTGTCAAAATTTTGAATTTAACAGGGACCTACTTGCAAATATTTTAAATTTATTTGGGAGCTACCTGCAAAGTTTTTAAATTTATCAGGTACCTACCTAGAAAGTTGTTAAATTTATCAGGAACCTATATGCAAAGTTTTTAAATTTATAAAAGGGACCTAACTGCAAATTTTTAAATTGATCAAGGACCTACATACAAAGTTTTTAAATTTAACAAGGACTTAGTTGCAAAGTCTCTGAATTTATCAATGACCTATTTGCAAAAATTTTAAATTTAATAGGAACTTTCTTGCAAAGTTTTTATATTTATCAGGGACCTATGTGCAATGTTTTAAATTTATAAAGGACCTACTTGCAAAGCTTTTAAATTTAACAGGGACTTACATGCAAATATTTTAAACTTATCAAGGACCTACCTTCAAATATTTTAAATTTATAAGGGATATACATGCAAAGTTTTTCAATTTATAAGCGACTTACTTGCAAAGTTTTGAAATTTAACAGGACCTACCTAAAAGAATTTTAGGTTTAAATTATCAGGGACCTATTGAAAAGTTTTTTAATTTATCAGGTACTTAACGACAATGTTTTTAAATTTATCAAAGGGACTCGCCTACAAAATTTTTAAAAATTAATCATTGACCTACCTCTAAAGGTTTTTAAATTTATCAGAGAGTCCTAACTGCAAAATTTTAAATTGATCAAGGATGTACTAGCTAAGTTTTTAAATTTAACATGGACCTACTTGCAAAGTTTTTTAATTTATCAAGGACCTACTTGCAAAATTTTTAAATTTAATCGGGACCTACCTACAAATATTTAAAATTAAATAGGGACATACTTGTAAAATTTTTAAATTTAACATGGACTTGCAATGTTTTTAAATTTATCAAAAGGACTCATCTACAAAGTTTTTAAATTTATTATGGACCTACCTTCAAAGTTTTTAAATTGATCAATAACATACTGGACAAGTTTTTAAATTTAATAGGGTCATACCTACAAATATTTAAAATACATATTTTAAAATTTATCAGGACCTTTCAATTTATAAGGGACATACTTACAAAAGTTTTTAATTTAACATAGATACAAATATTTTAAATTTATATGGAACTACTTCTAAACTTTTTAAATTTATAAAAAAATTACATACAAAATTTTTATATTTATAAAATAACTATTTACAAAAATTTTAAATTTATAACGACGAAGGGGCTCGCGTCTCAAAAAAATGAGGAAGCTCCCACATGATCTAGCGGAAGAGAAACTGTGAGTAGTGATGGCCCTGGTGGCGCCGAATCACGGTGACAGAAATGACGTCGGTGATGATGCTTTGGTTGCGCTGTAGCGACGTTGGTGGTTTGGCGGTGACTGCTACTCTTTGGGTTTTTGTGTGAAAGAATACCTGGTTGCAAATGGTTGAATGACGACGCTGGTGAATCCTTTGGTGGTTGTCGTTATTGATGGAGGTGGCGTCTCTAGCAGCCATGGAGAGGTCCCTGTGTGATGTCGGAGATGCAAGCAAGGCAGTCTTTTCAATAACCAAACTGTGACTTCTGGTGATGGAGAAGCAGAACCTGTGTGTGGAGGTGCAGGAGGAGTGACAACTAGGTTAAAGACAAAAGGAAAGGGTCACTTTCCTATTACCATATTTAATACTTTTTTAAAATAAAAGGTATTTACGTCGTTGACTTTAGATTGTGGGATGAAAAAACAATCATAGGATGCAGAAAGAAATAATGGCTTGAATATATCATTGATCTAAATTTTCTTAAACTATGTTCACTTTGGTCATGTTTATGAAAGTAGTATGAAGGTTTAATGACGAATTTGGTTTAATAACACAATCTTAATTTGGTCTCTATTTTTTTTGTTTAAATTTAGTCACTTCCGTTAGTGATATAGTAACACTGTTGTTAAATTGTCCTTGTGTCACATGGCAATGAGAGAGTGATGTGACAGTGACAATAACACGTGTTACTTATATACTTATATGTCAGGTGTGATTTTTACTTTCTCAATTTGGTCCCTATATTTTAATTTTTGTCCCAATTTAGTCTTAATTTTGGGGAAAATTGAGCAATTTTGTCCCTCTTCAAGTTGAAATCAAATTAAATTTCTATATAAATGTACACAAATATTTCTATCAAAATTGATATTTCAAGTAAATATTTTTAACAAAATTAGGTCTATTTAATTAATATTTTACATTGAACTTTATTTAAAATATTTTTATAGTTGTTAATAGAAAATAAATCATAAATTATATTGATATTTTATTACATTGTACTTTAATATTATTTTTTTATTTGAATTTATATTTCAAATAATTGTATATTTTTAAAATGTGTAAAGTTTAATAATTTGTACACAAATGTTTGAATTGGTGTAAAAATAACAATTATAAAAATTTTAAAAATAATTTTAACCAGTTCATGTAACAATAAAAAAAACATATAAATTTAAAATTTGAAAATAATTTTAAGGAAAATTGAATATGAAACACAAATTAAATAAACTTAGTTATGTTAAAAATATATAATAAAAATATCAATTTGAATAAAAATATCAAATTTAATAAAATATTTGTATAACATTTATATAAAAATTATTTTTTGTTTCAATTTGGAGATGACAAAATTGCACTATTTGTACAAATATAGGGATTAAATTGAGACAAAAATTAGAATATAGGGACCAAATTTAGGTGAGGAAATGACATTTGGCATAATATTGACATGTGACATTATCATTACCACATCACTCTATCACTGCCACATGGCACGACGACAGCTTGACACGTGACAATTTTTTTTTTAAATTCAAAAAAATAAAAAAAAAATAAAATCAAGAACTGACATGTGACACCTCATTTAACGTTGTTAGTGTACTAACAGAAAACACTAAATTGAGATCAAATTTCCCAAAACAGGGACCAAATTGAGATAAAAAAAATAGAGAGACCAAATTGAGATTTTGCTACGAAAATGGATACCAAAGATATAATTAAACCTAGTTTAAATTTTATTAAGAGAGGGTGTGACCTTGTCTTTGATACCAATGATTAGATTAAACGCTTACCACTAGATAAAAGACTATCAAAAATTACAATTACAAGACGCAATTCTTTTTACTTAAGAATATAACATCCCAAATGCCACAAATCGATTATGATCCAACCCACTTAACTTTTATCACAGAACAATTGATGTTACCCACAAAACAAATATAGAAACAAACAAATAAAATATGAATAATGTAAAATACTCAACAAAACATTCTAAGAGCATAAATGAATTGAAAAAACATATAGCATGCAGGAAGCAAGTGTCCACATTATTTTATTTCTGAACATCTATAATTTCATACAGATATATTATTTTTGTGTTTTTTTCTTTTATTTTTTCAATTTACCTCTATTAATTATTATTTTTTTAAATTTAAATAACTATTCATAATAAAAAATAATTTTTTATTTTATTATTTTAATAATTATTCTTTTTAAATTAAAATACTTTTTGTAACGTCCCATTTAATTTATAAACGCAATTAAAGGAAACGTCACATAATATTAGTACAGTAGCGTAGTCCTGGGGTCCTTAACACAACCCCGACAAAACCCGGGCACACCGCGATGCTAAAGGAAAGTTGAATACGAATACAACATAGAGTGTAGAGTAGAAATACATAAAGAGATACATGGGCCATAGCCCTAAAGAAAACATGAAGAAAACTCCAGCCTAGATGGCTAAGCAGCGGAATCACCATTCCCTTGTTGACCACGAGAACTTCGCCCATCTGCTCCCATCAATCAGATTGATGATCATCGCAAGAAAGAACAGCCACATACAATACAACCATGCAACAAAACGGGTAAGCTAGAGCCAACACATATTCATCATACAGTCAAATACACTATCATCATCCCATATCCCTATAGCAACCAAGCATGTCATGACTCTTCATTCAATACACTACGACTCAACTCGACTCATCCGGATACGTATAACTTAGTCGGATTCAGCGGATGTTTGAACTTGTGGTGGATACCTCTGCTCGATCCTGAGCTACGTGTTACAAGTGTTATGATGAATCAAATTTCCCTCACCACAAGGTTAGCCCTTAATGGATTTCAGGCCTCCTGCTACTCTCACCACAGGAGTCAGTTCGCTCTAGGTGAGACTAACTGGCTCCTCAGAGTGTCAGGATGCAACCTTACCTTGAATCCTTACCTAGTTATACCAATGGGGCACCACCATGGACACCCACTAACAGGGGCCATGAAATTACGTCCCGACCACTGAAGCGCAACCCTGAAAGTCTCACCTAGAGACCCCAAGGAATTATGCACTGACACAGATCAACCTCATTCACATAGCCAAAATGAAAATTACCATGCATAGACATACATCACTCGTACCAACCTTTGAAGCCAACGCCTTTCATGATCCAGGCCCAACTCATTCCAACACCTCATAGTTTATTCATGGAAGTAGGATCCAACTCATCATGTTATCATGCCACTTTAATAATACCCGCCTCATTTAATTCACATGCCAAATCCTCATACCCAACCCATCATCGACAATTCATGAATCATGCCAAACATACCCCATGCTTTATTATAAACATATTACTCATCATACAATCATACTCAACCAAAACAGATCAGTCAGGAACAAACAGACATTCAATCTCAGAACTATCTCGCCCAGCACCTCGCTCAGGCTGAGGGGTCTCGCTCAGGCGAGTTCCCCCCTCCGCCTAGGCGAGGGCACAAAAACACGAGCATGGACAACGCAGGATCTCGCTTAGGCGAGACCCCTCTCGCCTGGGCGAGTTGTCTGCTCGCTCAAAAGTCGAGCTGGTCGCCTGGGCGACCTTTCGCGCAAAAGCTCTGGGCGAGCTCCCTGTTCATCTCGCCTAGGCGAGACTGGCTCGCTTGGGCGAGATTAACAGGTCTCGCCACTGTCTCACCCTGCAACAGCCATATCTATCGAACCACCAAGCATACAAAGCATTCAATCACACTAAACCGAACGATTTATCCATAAAGTCAGTAACTAACTCAAGAACAGCCAAAACAACACCAAAAGACTAGAACCCTAACTTCCCGTACCTGGAAAAGGGCTAACAATTGGGTCCTTGGGCACGAACAGAGACTACAACAGCTCCTAGAGTAGTTTAGCGAGCTGGAAACAAAAGGATATTGTGAAACGAAGCTACCTAGTACAGTCTCAATTGGAAATCTGAATAACAATGCTAAACAAAAGAGGTATGGGGTGGAAACAACTTACATGGGGCGGAACTGGCTTGAACAAGCGCGGCGGAGACCAAGGATTGAACCCTAGCGGAGGTGATTGCGGCTGCTCAAAGGGTTTGGGGGATCTGTTTCAGCAAAGTGAGAGTGAGGGTGGAATTAGGGCAGACCTAAGGACTTTGTACGTTGGGCCGGCCTTAGGCCCACTTACAAGGGCAACCCTTTTTGTTTAGGGCAGAAATAGCAATATGGATTTTCATGGGCCTTACACTTATTCATTAAAAAATATTATTTACATTTTCATAATTTTATTAATTACTTTTACAAATTTAAATAATTACTCATAATATTATTTACTCAATATTATTTAATCAAAATATAAATTATCTACAATTTTATATATATATATATATATATATATATATATCCATCCTGATTTTCAATTTTATTTTTCAATTATAATTTTTAAAATTAAAAAAAATTAAGAATATTTAAAAAATACGTACTTATATTATTGTTTTATAATTTTTTATTAAATTATTAAATTGACATATCTTCTCATGACCAAATTTAGTATTTATCTTCATTTATATTTTTTTAAGTTAAAATATGTTTTTGTTCAAAAATCTAAATTAAGTTCTAAGATTTTTTTTTAGTCTTAATCAAGTCCATATTTTTTAAGATACGTAACAATTATGCCAATTTTGTTAGTATGATGATAACGGTGTTAAAAATGTGTCACGTGTCAACTCCTCATTTTTTTATTGTTTTTTATTTTTTTTTTTAAACTTTTTTTTTTTAATTTTCTTATTTTCTTTTGAAAATTATTCATGTCACGTGTCAAATCAGTAAGGTAACACATGTTAAGTCATTATCTGAATCTCAATTTGGTCCATATATTTATTATTTTGATTATATTTCAGTCTATTTTTTTTTTAATTTTCAATTTTATCATCTCCAAATTGAGACCAAATTTAACTTTTATATAAATTTTATAATAATATTTTATTAAAAATTTTAATAATATTAAGTTTATTTCAATTTTTATTTTACATTAAACTATACTTATATTTTTTTTTAAATTTTTAAATTTTTAAATATTTATTTTAACTTGTTACAAAATTGTTTTAAATAATTTATATACAAATGTAAGAGTTGTTTAAAAATAACAATTTTATAAATTTAAATATAAAATTTTAAAACAATTTTGTAAAAGGTTAAAATAAATATATTTAAAATTTTAAAATAAATAAATTGAAATGTAATCAAAATAACAAATATATGAACCAAATTGAGATTTCGACAATGACTTGACATGTGTCACCTTACTGACTTCGTGGCACAATATTGACGTGACACGTGGTAAGAATAATTTTCAATAAAAAAAAAAATTCAAAAAAATTAAAAAATTCAAAAAAATGAAGAAATCACCCGTAACACATCCTTAACACCGTTACTACCATATTAATATAATAAACTTAATTATTACGCATTTTTATAAATATGGAACTAATTGGGATACAAAAATCTTATACCTAATTAAGATTTTTGAAAAAAATATGAAGTTTTTAATTTTTTTAAACTTATTTCTCCTGAGCAAAACACGTATTTATCTTCACTATCGAAAACCTGGCACAGCAGTTGGTTTCCCAGTGTTCTCGATTCCTCCATGTCCTTGGTTCCCAAAACTGAGAAAAACGACGTCCCCGTCGTCGACATTGATAGCGACGGCGACGACGGCGTCACTGTAGCTTCGGCCATTAAAGACGAGTTGTCGCAGAAGATTCCATCGTCTCAAGTCGAGCTTGTGCAGCAAGAAACCCCTGTCTCCAGTTCCGCTCTTTCTGTCTCCGACGGCCGGTTTAGAAGTTTCTGGAAAGCCGGGGATTACGCTGTTGGTCCCTCTTCGAAGCCCACTGCCTTTCAAGGTTTTGCACATTGCCCTTTTTCACTTTAATTTTTTTCATTCCTCTAAAATTAATTTCATTACTCACACCGATCTCTTAGGTTATATTTTGACGAAGGTGTGAGGAGGGAAAAGGGTTGATAGAGTAACATGTGTGTATGATATTTTAAACATTGAATGGTTGATGATCGGAAAGTTACATGCTAACCTTTCGTACAAGGTTCTAAACTGTTATCGTGATTTTGTCGCAATTATTGTGGAAAATTGCAGACAAATGCAGCGGATGTGCCACAATTGCAGTCGCGGACACTCCATGAACATTGAAGTTGCGGCCAAAATTGCGGTCCTTGATAATTTTTTAAAACCTGGGTTTTTGCTTTATTTCTTTCATTTTGAGAAGTGTTTACCTGTATATGTTGTGAAGAGTCAAATAGAGAGATGTGGAAGAGACTAATCTCCGGACCTCTGTTGAGTGTTCATAACTGAATTAAAACATCCACGCTTGATGATATAACTGTAGAACGACCATAACAATAAAAACAACTTAAAAAGAAAAAGTTGCCATAGATTAAGGGTCATCTTATTCCTTCTTAATATTGTGATGGGTGAAGACTTTACTATTAAGTTATTGATTTAGGTTCAAAAGTTAACCCTTATTTCTCTTTATCCTCTAAAGCCTGCCATTCAGGCATACCCTTAACTGTTTCCCTCCAATTTCAGGTCACTTAGAGCATGCCCGGGTGCACCCCAAGTTTCTGCATTCTAATGCGACTTCCCATAAATGGGCTTTTGGAGGTGTGCTTTCTTTGTCTCTCTTGTATTTGAACAAATTTTGGGAGTTGGTTTGATTTGTAGAATAAATTCGTTGTTTGAAAAATTAAGATAAGAATTATTTTATTTTTGAAATCCTTTTGATTCAAATTTTTTTTATAGATTTGGTTTGATTTTAATTTTAATAATTTTGATATTTATTTTCTCTCTTATTAGTTTAACTCTCGTACATATTCCAAGTAAATGTATTAAAGCAAATTACTTCATTCAAATTGTTCCATGCATCAAATTTTGTATGCAAAATCCGTCCAATTTATAGTGCAAGTACACTCCAAAAATGTTACCTTTTTGGTCTGGTTTGTGTGTAAAATTTACTTCTATAGAATGACTAGGTAATTTTCTTGCTAACATACTACTTTTTTCCTGGTTTGGAATGTAATTGTCTTTTTCCCAAGATGCATATTGTGTCTTTTGTAGTTTTGTTTAGTTGGAATCTATGATGATGTGCAGATATGATATGTCTGATGCAACATTATGATTATTCTGAAGATATAGGATATATCATGTGTAAGAAACTTGTCTAGATAGATATAAAATTCATAAAACATAACTCATAAAATTGCAATTTGGAAAATCTAAATTAACATACTAAAGTAAAAATTTATACATCATTATCACCATTAATGATTTCCTATTGTGATTATCTACACTACACGTAGGAATCATATCAATCTCATTTTTTCTTGAAATCAACTGTGAAGAGCGACAATTTCCCTTCTTGGGTTCATCAAGGGACAATGCTTCTTGGTTTGTACATTATACACGTTTCTATGTCTCACATGTAGTTGTAGTGGACAGTTTTTTTTGGATACAAATGTATATATGCGAAGTATCTGAGGGTGTTGGTTTTGGATACTTGAAGCGAATTATAGGTTCAGTATAGGTTGGAATATAGTGGCAGTGGTTGGATCTTTCATGCAACTGCTGCAAGTTTCTACCACTCGTGAATTTGGTTGTTTGAGAAAGCTAGAGCCTGATGCAACTTGTGCTCTCAGGCTTTATGAAGCATTAACTGGGCAAATAGAAAACATTTGTAGACTCTTTTTTTAAGGATATGATATGTTTAAAGACTTGTTTCTTATTGAGTTTCCTTTTCAAATTGCTGTCTGTGTTTCTACAACTTAGGATGGTTTTATTAATAATAAAACTGATATGTTTCTAAGATAATTTTGGATAGCAAGGAGAGTGTTTGGAATATCTAACTGTTTATTTTAAATGTTGAATGAAGACTTATTGCTTTAAATATTTTTCATATATGATGGATTACTTGTTTATTCATAGTATATGCCTTTCTTAATTGGCAGCAATTGCTGAGCTTGTGGATAATGCTGTTGATGAGGTATGATTCCAGTAGAAAGTATTTTACTCTTTTCTAGGTAGTAAGATAATCAGTTAGTCAGTGTGACAAAAATATTGTTGAGGACTTTTAGCTTTATGATAAGCTACTATGGTTTAAATGCACTTTTGACTGAGTTTATATTATAGCATTTCAAAGTTGGTCGACTGACAAGGGTTAGTTCACCTGGTTGATGGGGATAAAAAATTGTATTCTCCATGTGCATGGGTTTGAAACCCCTTTTACTAGTATTCATGCTGGGTGTCAATTCCTCCTTGGGAAATCTTTGATGCCCAGGGTAGTTGAATAGCCTCCTTCGAAGAAGAAATTGTTGGAGTAGGATATTTAGGTAATCCTATGAGTGGGTTCTACCTTCTCCTTTCTGGTCCTATCCTACTATCCTATTTTCTTAGACATGCCTGTAGTACCCGGAGTCACTGTCTTGGATCACTATTTCTCAAATGAAAATATTTTAGTTTAAATGGAACCTATGTATTAGGTTTAAAAGGATCACGAATATTTTGAATTTGAATTAACAAATATTAGTCATATTTGTTTGGCTGTAGAACCTGAAAATCACTTGCATGCTTGCAAAACTTTCCTCCAAAAAAGTTCTGTCTATGAGGAACTACTAATAAGCTATTTGGGAATTGTTGTTATAGAACATGAGTATTACTGAATACTGAATTTTGCTCTGTACTTTAAGATTCAAAATGGTGCAACTTTTATAAAGATTGACAAGTTTGATGTCAAGAAGGATAATTCACCAGCATTATGTTTCCTAGGTATGCTATCCAATTCCAAACATGCATTTTATTTACTGTGTAATTTTTTTTTTTGTTTGATGTTAGTTATTCTCAACAAAGTTTTAATACCGCACTTGTTTCCTATGCAGATGATGGTGGTGGAATGGACCCTAGCTCAATTCGAAAATGCATGAGCTTGGGTTATTCATCAAAGAAGTCAAAGACAACAATTGGACAATGTATCTGAAATTATTTTATTCATTTTTTTAACTTTTTCTGCACTTGACTTAAAGAACTCTACTCATGTTAATATTTGCATAAACATTTATATCCCTTTCAAAAGGTGTTCAATTTGTTTTCTATTTAATTTTTTTTTTGATACATGCACTATGTTATATTTCTAGGGCGAGAACAATGAGAATGGAAATATTTAAATAGGGACTCAAACTAAGCAAATTTTATCCCTTTCGCAATTTTCTTTCATTTAAATCCCCAATATTCTCATTTTCCAAGAACCTTCATAAATTGAACATGGTTTAAACCTTTTTGTGCCCATAACTCCCAAAGAAAAACATAAAATTTACACCCAAAATAAAATAAAAACTCAAAATTTCACTCTCCAAACCTTAGTCATACATCCTACAAAATCCTGGATTAATCCTAATTCAATATCACAAACCGTTTTGTAAGGTAAAGTTTGCACCTCACTTTTATATATATATATATATTATAATTTAACATTATTTCTAATCGATGTGAGATCTCTAACAAACTACCTCATACTGAAGTTTAGTCATCTCAGGTGTGAGAATAGATATTTATGGGTGGTTTGACAGTGGTCTAATAGCAGTTGACAATATACCTATCAAATCTTGTCTGAATAGGCTCTCATGCAATCTCAAGTTTAGAAGGAATGATATTCTACTTTATTGTATCAATTATGAGATCGTTGGACTTATTAATACATGAACCTGTTGGTTACTTTAGGAAACTGTTGGTTACTTATCATATAGAGCCTTTCTTAGCTTGCAAACAGTTCCTGTAATGCGTCCCCCCTGACAATCACAGGGTCATTGAAAACAGTCAATGACTGAGTTTGTCTCTTGGGTAACATAAGCAAATCGGTAAGAATTAGCAAATTGGTCACATGCAGGCACATTATTGACCACTAAGGAACATTTGAGAACCTTTCAATTCTGAAGAAAAAGATTTTCAATTCTGCATATTTTGTCCTAGAGTGCAGACTTGATTATGGTTCAAAGCAACTATGCTTTGATTGCCACGGTAAGGGCCTGGTATGGCACAATTGCTCTTCAGTTCGTAAAGTATAGATTGGATCCAGAGAATCTCAGAGGCTGTAATGGCAAGGGTTTAGTATTTTGCTTGTGCATTTGACCTTGCGACCAGAAAGAGACCATATTGGCACCAAAAGCACCAGAAGTAGGCCTTCTGTCATCAATATCGAAGGTCCTATCTGCTTCACATGATTCAGAGAGATTGTCTTCGTTAGGAGTAAATGCAGTTTGTAGATAGAAACCATGAGAAATAGTTATTTTTGAGTAGTGAAATATCTGTTTAACAGATCACACATACTTTAAACAAATGCAAACTGGACTAGTGTTTTAGTGAGCCTTCTATACCATGCCTAAGGAGTTTGTTTCAAACTATAAATAGCTTTCAAATGCTTGACTTGACAAAGTGAGCGCCTAGTCAACTTTAGTATTGGAAGCTGTTAGACAATGTGATGAAGTAGAGTATTGTTAGAGCTGATAATAGTTGGGCGGAGGGAGAACTGGCTGGTAGATCATAAATAGTGGTAGCAGTGTGCCCAAAATTGAAGCACATTAACATTGAATAGATGACCGATCATCATGTTTGTGTCGAGGGCCATAACAACCACTATGACCTTTGAGAACATCTATAGTTATAGTGATTGCATGAAGATTGGTCAGGAAGCTTGATTTACAGATTCACCCTGTGAGTGGCAAGAAGATTGAGTAGTGGCTTCATTGACATTAATTACGGTTTTTTCTAATGACTTCTTGTTCTTTTTGAGTTGCAATTCTTGGGTAAGAATCAAAAGCTTAAACTTTCTCAACCTACAATGATCTAGTTTACTCAACTATAGAAATTGCGGGATCATATTCTTTAGGAAGACCTTCAAGAATTATATGCATCTATTCTTGATATGAAATAGGATCAACAACCACATAACAAGCATCGATGAAAGCCTTTATGGAAAAAATTTAGTAAAATATCAACCTTCAAGAGAAGTGTTGAAAAGCTTCAATCTCACATGTTGCACCTTCTCATAGATGTTGAAAGTGAGCATGAAATTTCTTTGAAATTTAGTATGCATGTTTACACCCTAGAATGTGTGAGAGAATTGTGGTAGAGGGTGAAATTATAACCAAGAGATCAATAATTGATTCTGCAACTCCTAGGGAAGGAATTCAGGATTCACTTCATTGAGATCACAACTATTAGCAATGAGTAACTTCGGTGGAATTTGTTAGGCTTCAAGATAATGGTGAAGTCTTTGAGCTTTGATATCTGGTTTGACCAGCTGTCTCTGTGAAAGAAAACTTTTGCCCTCAAGTTTCTTTATGGTTTGATGAGAGAAAGTAACCAGAACAGAAGTGGGGGAGGACTAGGTGATGGTGGAGGACTCTTGGAAGCCATGGATGTGGGTTCTTAGGCTCTTGATAGAAATAACAGATTGGGGTCACAACTTAACTAATCTATAACAGATTGACAGATGTACTAAAGAAACTAAATGTAAACTAAAAATAAAGAGAAAGAGATAAGATTTAAGAGAACTGAAAATTATGTTTTTCATTACATTGGAATGAGATACAACCATCTATATTCATACAAATTACAGTGGCTTCCTGAGGAAGCTAAAAAAACCAAGCCAGCATACAGATCTATGTAACTAACTGATGATTCGGGGTTAATGACTATAGCAGAAACTAACTAATGGACCGCTCAGCCTAAAACTGACTGTCCAACATAGAAACTGATGGCTCTGCATAACAGACAATTAAACACTTGACTGCTTAGCCTAACAAACAATTGAACTCTAGACTGCTCAGCAGAACTGACCCATGAGGCACTGACTCTAACATGAACACTAGACACAGACCAATACTGACGTCTAAACATGGCTTGGCTCCAAAATATGGGGCATGAGGACACTGCTTCTATATGTATGTGTTTGTGTATATATATATATATATATATATATATATATATATATATATATAAATCAACATAACAAAAATCTCAATTGTGAATTAAGATTTGTATAGTTCACATTCTAAAATCAAAATTGTTAAGCTTTATATAGTTTTCATATAATAAAGAGCCCTCAAAGATAAACTAAAAATATATTTGTTAATAGTTAAAACAACTAGCTAAATCGTAGGAACTATTTTTATATATATTTTATAATAGGAGTGTCTATGAAGTGTTTAACCAATAATTGGTGTCGTCCCACTCCACTTGTTTGGGAGGTGTCTAAACTGTGTTGAAAAGTATTTAAGCTGACAAAAGATATTCATTAATTACAACACATTTCAGTAGTAATTAACCAATTGTTTTGGGGTGAATGTTGCTAGTTTTGATGCACTTTAATTGTTTATTTGTAAGTAACATCTTGTTTTATGCTAGATGGCAATGGATTCAAGACTAGTACCATGAGACTGGGTGCTGATGTTATCGTTTTCAGTAGGGCAAGGCATTTGGGGTACACATTTTTAATTGGTTTATTTTATTCTATTTTAACTTTCTTAAATTTTCTGTTTTTCTTGTTGAATTTTTCTTTGGCCCCTTGGATGTTAACTATGAAAATAGGGAAAACTAGTTATAGGATTAATCATCCTTGTGTAGAAAATATACATAGGGTAATATATTTAGAATGAAAAATAATACAGGAAATTCGGGCTAGCTTGAATATACATAATATTGTAACAAACATAAGATATTGTAAGTAACAATATCTAACACTCCTCTTCAAGCTGGTGCATATAAACTGTATGTACTAAGCTTGTTACAAATATAATCAATTTTAGGTCCTCGTAAAGACTTGGTGAAAAAATCTACTAAATAATCACTTGAGTTAACAAACTTAGTCTTAATGTCTGTAGATATAATCTTTTCTTAAATAAAATTACAATCAATCTTAATGTGCTTGGTCCTTTCATGAAAAACAAGATTTGAGCTAATATGAAGAGCAACCTGATTGTCATATATAGGTGTCATTTGAGTGACATTTCAAAATTGTAACCCTATAAGTAATTGTTTAAGTTAACCAAGTTCACACGTGGTCGAGATCATAACTCTATATTTTACTTCTGCACTAGATCTTACCACAACATTTTTGTTTCTTGCTCTTCCAAGAAATCAAATTACCTCCAATATTAGGAGGTAGATCTTCTATCAGAAAGTGACTCTGCTCAATCAGCATTTGAATAGCATTGATTTCATCAAGCATGACCTAACATCAACCAGGATGGGCTAAGAAATCACCTACGGATTTTGGAATTGACACAGTAGAAATATATGAAAGGTAGGTATAAAAAGATGGAGATAATCTATGGTAACTCAATGTAGCGTAATGAGGAGATGGAGATAATCTATGGTAACTCCATCTTTATTTTCCTCTATGTATGTTAAAGTATCCAAAACCGTGTGTTTTTGAGATAATATGGATGCTTTATTTATATTGAGAAAAAGAAATCAATACAATAAATAAAGGAGATTTGATATCTTCTAAACACAAAGATATGACACAAAAGTAAATATATGATACAAAAGTAAATAAAAGTATTTCCAAAAATTACATATATATACACATACACACATAATCTTAATGTTTTTTATGATATAGGATCAACTCCTCCTATACTTTTAACACTCCTCCTTAACCTGGAGCATATAGGTCATATATGCCTAGCTTGTTGCAAATTTAATCGATCCTTGGTCCTCTTAGAGATTTGGTGAGTTTGTCAATTGTTCATTAGAGTTGACAAGTCTAGCGTTTCAATGTTTGGTCCTCTTATGAAAGACAGGATTAGAGACAATGTATAATGCCTGTTTGGTTGTCACATACAAGGTGCATTTGGGATCTTTCTTCAAATAAGTTATTCGAGGATTTGCTTTAGCCATATGAGCTCACAAGTGACTAATATCATGATCTTGTATTTTGCTTCTGCACTTGATCTTGCCATCATAGTTAGTTTCATCTCCATGATATTAAATTATCTCCAACAAGAACACAATACCTTGAAGTGGAGTGTCTATGGTGACCCAACCTAGTCAGCATTGAAATACCCTACAATTTGAGTATTTCCCTTATCTTCATAAGTGAGGCCTTTTCCAAGAGCCTTCTTTACATTCTAGGATTCATAGAACTGCATCCCAATGGCCTGAACAGGGAGAGTTTAAAAATTGACTTGCTCATTGCATAGGTGATGTCTGTATTGGTCACAATGAGGTAATTTAACTTACCAGCTAACCTTCTGTGTATCTCCCGTAATCAAAATAAGGTTCTTCATGGTCAGGTATACGTTTGACACTTAGATCGATTGGTGTGCCTACAAACTTAACATATATCATCCTTTTTATTTTAGAATTTTAGGAGTATATTTTGAGATATGACCAAGATCTTTTGTTTGGAACTTTTGAGCAAACTATTGTTTTAGTTGTATAATACCTTCCTTATCACTACCTTTGATAAGGTGACGTCCACATATACATTGAGTTAGATACATTCTCAGGGAGAATGATAAAAGGACAAAGACTGATCAACATCTCTTTGAGGGTCATTCCAAACCGTTGGATGATAGTCCAAAACCACCCATGCATAGGGTGATTGCTTGAGGTTATATGGGGACCTGTGCAGGTGACATACCCCTATTAGATGACTCCGCCTGAGCAATAAACTTAGGAGTTTGTTTCATGTATATTTCTTCATCAAGGTCACCATGTAGAAAATGTGGTTTTGATTTCAATTTGAAACATAGTCTAATGTCGAATAATTACAATGGAAAAGAAAAATCAAATAAATATCATTTTGGCAATAGGAAAGGGTCACTATAATCTTGGCCTTTGATTTGCGTCCAGCCTTTGCAACCGGTTGAGTTTTATAGTAATCAATGTTGCTATCATGTCTTGTTTTTAGAGTATACAACCATTGACACTGAGCAATTGATTTGCCAATTGGAAGAGGAACAAATTCCCAAGAACCACTACTTTCAAGAGCACACATATTGCTTATAGACACTCTGAGTGTGATAAAACTTCACCAAGAGACTTAAGAGCATGAGTAGATGATAATAAGGACAAACAAGTATATTGTATTGGAGAAAGCCTATGATAACATTTGTTCGTATAATGAGGAGAAGGATTACGGATAGAATGTACCTTTTCGAAAAGCAATAGGCGAATCATTTTTAGATGGGACAAAATTTGGTACAAGAGATGGCTTCGAGGAAGTTTACGGCATGACCTCCACCATATCATTATCTGTCAAAGATGGATCTTGTGTACTAGAATAGCTATTGGTCGTAGATGATGTTGATATACCTGAAGTGATGTAGGAGAAATGCCTGGTGTTGATATATTCGAAGCAATGCAGGAGAAATGTCTGTTCTAGTTTTCTGCATTTACCATGGTGTTGATATATTTTGTGTTTGGAATAATATAAAAATAAAAATGATCATATTTAAATGAGACTAAAAGGAAAAAAATGACTAAGAAAATTGTGATTGCTATATATATTAGTGGAATGTTATATTTGTGGCTATTTTAGGAATAAGGGGGTAGTGTGGGGATCTTGGGACATGTTATCTTATTTAGCATGGGTAATAAAGTCTTCTATTAGATCAAGGTTTAACCCAAAAAGGCAATGCTCATAAAACAGGATTATTAGTTCTACACCAATGAGCGACAGTGCTGACTTCTAAGTACTCTGCGGACACATGTTAAATGTATCTAAATGTATTCGTGTCAAATATGTCTTTTACACATATACGCTTTCCTGATGAACATTTTGGTTCATCAGAGTTGATACTATATTTTCTATCCTGACCTTGTCCTTTTGGGTTTCATATGCACAGTTCTTCATTTTCTGGAGTTACATTTGTAACTTTTAATCTTGGATAAGATTTTGTTCTTTTAATTTCTAAAACTTTTAATTTTTCAGCCGGGCAACACAAAGTGTGGGTTTACTATCCTATACCTTTTTGCGGAGAACTGGGCAAGATGATGTAGTTGTTCCAATGGTGATATTTCCTTCCTCTAATGTTTAAATACGTAATATAAAATGTTTTCTGCTTTCGTTTATTTAGTTTCCTTTTCCTTGCAGATAGATTTTGACACATCTGGCCATTGGCCTGAGCCAATTGTATATAGCTCACAGGATGAATGGACAGCGAACTTGAAAACAATTCTTGATTGGTCTCCTTTCACATCAAAGGAGGAGCTCATGCTTCAGGTTCATTGCAATTGATTGTATCTTGACAAAAAAATATTATTTGGAAATGATCATAAGTAAATATTTTTGTATACAGTTATTTTGATTTTGGGTAATATTTTGTTGTTTGCCTGTAGAAAATAGCTTATCCTTGGGTAATTTTTCCAGATTCATTGTCTATATTATGAACACATTATGACTGCTGTGCAACTTTTCTTTTGATGAGAAAGCATCATAAGATGCAGAAATTACAATGGAGTGTCCGAAGTCATTTGGAGAAAGAATAGTCAAAGACAAAACAGCTAAGAAAAAGAAAACATGAATGACAGAGCTTTTGATAGGTCTGTTAGTTGAGAGACTTGTTTACTAAAATAGGGCATGAGCGTAAAAATAAGAAGAGGGGTTGAAGAGGAGTTAGTATGGTTGCTAGGGAGAGTATTAAATCTCTTGAATATCTTGGGAATTTCTGCACTCTTTTTGTTGATCAGTCTCTATACATTTTTTTTTGTAATAAAGAAACAGTTTATATCTGCTTCCCAATCTGTCATCTTAGCTGTCAGGGAATCCCCTTAATACATTGTATTCTTTTTACCAAATATAAACTGAAATGTCTGATGTCATCTCAAATAAATTTTCATGCCATCAAAATCTCATTAATTATGTTCCAAGTTTATGCAAATTCAATTTTAAATTCCACATTGCTGCAAGACTTAAATTTCTACGGAAACCACTTGCAACTTTGTTATACGTTCTAAAATTTGGCACTAAGTGTGTTAGTTAGTTGGGGAAATTCGTATTTGAGCATGCCCTTGAGGTTTGTAGAAGTTGAAGTTAAAGGTTAAAAGCAGATATTTTGTTTTCTCAATTTAAGTAGAGGATTAATTTTACCCTTACCATTTCTATGTCTACATACTTTCTTAACATTTTCTATTTTGCTGACATCAATTCTAGCTACTATCCAAAACACTAGCATGTAAACAACTTCCTTTTAATGGTTGTGATTATAAATTGAATGTATTGTAGAGAGCCATTGGAGACTCTTCTTTCATTTTAAGAAGTTGATGCATTGTAGACTCCTTTCATTGACCAGTTTGTTTTACACTTTTCAGTTTGATGATATAGGATCACATGGAACCAAAGTTTTAATATACAATTTGTGGTTGAATGATGAAGGGATATATGAACTGACTTTTGATGATGATATGGAGGTATGTTGTATTTCTTCACTGCTATATTAACTTTATTCATTTGCAGGTTCGTTTTGGAAATGCATTTTGAGATATTCTTTATTGGTAGAGGACATATTCAGATATATGTTGGTGAGTATTTGTTGAAATTACAAAGTTTGAGTAGGACAAATGTGTTTCAAGATAAAAGTAGGTGATGAAGGCATATATTGACAGCATTATGTTGTGACAATATGAATTAGAAAATTATTTGTGATTCCATGTTTTCTTGAGAAATTGTTAAATTGTACTATGTAAGTGGGGACAAACCTCATCTCGTAAGATCTTTTAGGTTTAAGTTAGACCTAAATCTTGTATTGAGTTAGGAGAAAATGTTTTCATAAGCTACAATAGGATATTGTAATTATTACAAGTGTGCTGTTGTCTGATATTAGAGATCTCTTTGTAATCATTACATTAGGGATAAAGTTCTCTATATATGGATGTTTATGTACTATTTCATTAAATAAATTCAATAAAATCTTTTTCTCACATATAGTTTAATCTTTTTTAAACTTGGTATTAGAGCTCTCGATCTTCAGAAAGGTTTGCTTTCTCATTTTTTTCATTGATGTCTTAGTTGTGGATTCCGTTATTCTTTGGGTTGCCTAAAGTGCACCAATTACCTTTGTTTATTAGGTTTGCATGAAGTGCACCCAATTGGTGTTTCATGGCCACCATCTATGGCATTGTCATTTTCATTGTTGTTGCCCTCATCGCCACTGTTGTCTTCAAAGCCTCCAGTCTTAATGTGATCATGTTAGCAAATTTGTTGTCCTCTAATCGTCTAACTCTTGGAATTATCTCACCTTCAGAGCAGTCATCAATTTTGTGTCTTGCTTCCCTGAAGTAGACCTAAGGTGGATGTTCTAGACCTTCCTGTGTTGTCCTTTTGCCTTGGGTCGCATGTCTCCATTGAAATACCACTACTCGCAACATTGTTCCATTTTTTGACTTATCACTATTTTTTAAAGCCTTAGGAATCTCTTGTTTTGGCATGGTCTCTTCACTAGGTAATGTTGATCTTCCATGTTTGCCAGACGGTAGTTGTCTTAACGATTGAAATTATCTCCTATGGGCTATGTTAGATATTGTTTGATATTATTAAGATATTGTTAGATATTGTTAATCATAATATCAAACAATATCTTCTATTTACTTTATTTATTTTTAGTTACTCTTTTTAATTGTACCTCTCTCTATTATAAATAGATTACCTTATGTGTGGTTTATACACAAGGGAGATTAATCTCAAACCCTATTTTCTTTATTCTCAACATGGTATCTTTAAATAAAAGCCCATTCTAGCGAGATTTCTTTGACATTCTGTTCCACCCGCTATCGGGCTGCTAACAGACCACCCATTGATTCCTAGTCCCACACACGAGATGTATATACCTCGGCGTGAGGGGGTGTGTTGGAAGTTCCACATTGACTAAAGATAAGGCAATTTCATAATATATAAATGAGATGCAAACCTCACCTTACAAGCTGGTTTTGTGGGGTTGAGTTAGGCTTAAAGCCCACTTCTAACATGGTATCCGAGCTTAAGGTATTCTTTTGGCATTTTTTTTTCGTCGCCCCTGTCGCTGCAATCGCTGCCACCATCATCATCGCCGCTGTCGCCGGAGTGTCAGTTCCGACCGGCGGCCACACGGTTCTGATTGCCCTGGCCAAGCGACCTCAACGCCGCCAAAATCGTCGCCATCAGAGTAGCGACGCTCCCTCACGTGCTGTTTGACGTCGCCTCTCCTCTCGTTTTGCCGCCGCACGTGGCAGCGCGACATCCACTGTCTCCGGCAACAATCACTATGCCGGAATTGTCTCATTCTGCTCTTTCTGGATCTGGTGTTGTTGATTCAATCGGACCTCTTTGGTATTTTAGGGTTTTTTTCTCTCTCTTCCCTTCCTCCATGGCATCTTCCGCTGCCTCTTTCAGTTCTGAAATTTCTTCTGGTGTGTTTGACTCGTCCATCTACACTAAATGTACACTTATCCATTGAGAAGTTAATTGGCCCTAATTATGCCACATGGTCATCAGACGTCCGATTATGACTTAAGAGTCAGAGGTATCTTGATCATCTTGCCTCAAAAGCAGCTACTCTCACTCCTACTAAGGACGATTGTTGGGAAACCATTGATGCTCAATTATGTGTGGTTCTCAAGGGTACTCTTGATCCTTCGTTAAAGCAACTTTTTCGTTCCTACAAAACATGTGCTCAAATATGGGAGCATGCCAAGTTATTATACACCAATGATACTCAACGTCTCTATGGTGTTTGTTCTAAATTTGCAGATCTTATTTCCTCTAAACATCAAGACTCTATGATTGATTATATGGGAAAAATTCATGCTCTTTTTCATGAGTTCAATAAGTTATTGTCTCCTTCCTCGACCCTTCAATAAGTTATTGTCTCCTTCCTCGACCCTGCGTTGGCACCTCACTATGATGACCGGACTCGCCTTCGCAAACAGGGAAAAGGGCGTCCTAAGTGTGAACATTGTGGCAAGCTCGTTCACAAGATTGACAAGTGTTATGCATTACAAGAGTGTGAACATTGTGGCAAGCCAGGTCACAAGATTGACGGGTGTTATGCATTGTATGGTCGTCCTCCTTGCTTTGCTGTAGCTGTTCAGACCAACCTTTCCCCACCTTCGTCTACTGAGATCCGCCTTTTGTTTCATCCGATACATCTGCTATATTCAACAAATTTCTCAAATGGTATAAGGATCAACAGTCTTCTAATTCCACTGCATTTGTCGCTCACACATGTACATCTTTTGTTGGTCTGACTCGATCTTCTTCTTTTGATTCTTGGGTTTTTGATTCAGGAGCCACTGATCATATTACTGGTAACAAATCTTTGTTCTCTTCTTTATCCTCCTAATCCTTTACCTTCTGTTACACTGACTGATGGTTCTAGAGTCTTATCTCATGGTGTTGGCACTGTTAAACTATTGATAATGTTCTTTGTGTCCTTGGGTCTCCTTTTAACCTGTTGTCCATAAGTCGTCTAACTCTCTCTTGATTGTGTTGTTTCTTTTATGAACAATTCTGTGTGTTTACAGGACCGGAGTTTGAAATAGGTGATTGGCACAGGATGTGAGTCTCATGGTCTTTATTATCTTCGTCCCTCTACACACGGTGCACTTATGGAGTCTCCCTCTCTTCATGCTCAGTTAGGTCATCCAAGCCTTGCTACGTTACCGCAGTTTGTCCCTGCCTTGTCCAAGTTATCTCGTTTGGGTGTGAGTCGTGTCAATTAGGCAAGCATAGTTGTAATTCCTTTCCTCGTAGTGTCACACATGATGCTTTGTCCCCTTTTGCCTTGGTTCACTTTGACATTTGGGGTCCTAGCCGCGTTAAGTCTACTTTAGGTTTTCAATACTTTGTTACTTTCATTGATGATTATTCAAGATCTACTTGGTTATTTTTAATGAAACATTGTTCGGAATTATTTCATATCTTTCAATATTTTTTTAATGAAATTAAAACTCAGTTTGGTGTTTCTATTAGAGTTTTGCGTAGTGATAATGGTCATGAATATCTTTCTCATTCTTTTAAACAATTTATGGCTTCTCACGGTATTCTGCATCAAACTTTTTGTGTTTATATCCCTCAACAAAATGGTGTAGCTGAACGTAAAAATAGACATTTTATTGAAACAACTCGCACTCTTTTATTTCATGGAGAGGTTCTCGAACATTTTTGAGGTGATGCTATTCTTACTGCCTGTTATCTCATTAGTCGCATGCCTTCTTTGGTTTTAAAGAATAACACACCTCATTTCATTTTATTTCCTCATGAACATCTTCATCCCTTACCTCTAAGAGTTTTCGGGTCTATATGTTTTGTTCATAATTTCAGTCCTAGTCTTGACAAGTTTTCTCCTAGATCACATAAGTGTGTTTTCTTAGGGTTTACAAGATCACAGATACAAATGTTTTTCTCCTATTCTTAACCTTTATTTTGAGTCTGCAGATGTCACCTTTGATGAGTTCTCCCTTTATTTTAAAAGTTAATCTTCACCTCTAACTCCATACAATCCTGACAACTCTCCTAGTATCTTTAATGTTCCTATTGTTTGTGACCCTCTTACTGTGTCTTCTTTACCATCGGTTCCTGCTCCATAGTCAGCTTATCCTCCACCACCTCTTCAGGTTTATAGTTCCCGAAACCCGTCACAACCACCACCATGTGACTCCACTCAAGTGCCAACTACTCTGTTTCCTCCGGCTCTGACATCTGAGTTTGACCTTCCCATTGCCCTCCGAAAAGGTATGCGTTCTATCCATAATCCCTCTCTCCATTATATTGCTTTGAGTTATCATCGATTGTCATTACCTTTTATACATGTCTTTCCTCTTTTTCTTTTGTGACCCTTCTAAAAACTGTTCGTGAAGCTTTAACCCATTTTGGTTGGCGTCAGGCCATGACAGATGAACTAAGTGCTCTTCATAACAGTGGAACTTGGGAACGGGTCCCTGAGTAATCTGTTGTTCGTTGTAGGTGGGTGTTTGCAATCAAAGTTGGACCTGGTGGTACTATTGATCACCTCAAAGCTCGTCTTGTGGCCAAAGATTATACTCAAATTCTTGGGTTGGATTATGGAGATACCTTTTCCCCCGAGGCAAAAATGGCTTTTGTTCGTTTATTTATTACCATGGCTGCTCTTCAACAATGACCTCTTTATCAACTGGATGTTAAAAATGCTTTCCTCAATGGTGATTTGCAAGAAGAAATCTATATGGAGCAACCTCCTGGGTTTGTTGCTTAGGGGGAGTCTTTTGGGATGGTATGTCGTCTTCGCAAATCTCTATATGGCCTAAAACAATCTCTTAAGGCCTGGTTCGGAAAGTTTAACAATGTTGTTCAGCAATTTAGTATGACTCTGTGTGAAGCAGATCATTCTGTCTTTTATCAACACTCGAGTGCTGGATGTGTTTACTTGATAGTATATGTTGATGACATCGTTCTCACATGGAGTAACAACCATGGCATCTCTCAATTGAAACAACATCTCTGTCACCATTTTCAAACCAAAGATCTTTGCAAACTCAAATATTTATTGAGTATTGAGGTGACACAGTCCAATGATGGTATTGTTATATCTCAGAAAAAGTATGCCATGGATATGATGGAGGAAACTGGGTTGGTGAGTTCAAAGTCTGTTGATACATCCATGGATCCCAATACTGAACTTCTACCAAATCAGGGGGAGCCTATATATGATCCTGAGCAGTATAGAAGATTGGTTGGGAAATTGAATTATCTTACCGTTACTCGTCCTGACATTTCCTTTGCAGTCAGTTTGGTAAGCCAATTTCTTAATTCCCCATTTGAAGATCATTGGAATGCAGTCATTCGTATCTTGAAGTATATTAAAAGATCCCCTGGAAAAAGATTGTTATATAGTTCTAATAACCATACAAGAGTTGTCTACTATTCCGATGCCGATTGGGCAGGATCTCCTTCTGATAGAAGATCTACATTAGGGTAATTGTGTCTCCATTGGTAGTAACTTGATCTCGTGGAAAAGTAAGAAACAGAGTGTTGTAGTAAGATCCAGTGAGAAGCAAAATATAGAGCTATGGCCTCAGGTGCCTGTGAACTTGTTTGACTCAAGCAATTGCTTAGAGAGTTACAATTTGGAGATGTTACTCAAATGATACTTGTGTGTGACAATCAGATTGCTCTTCATATTAGCTCTAATCCTGTCTTTCATGAGAGGACCAAACACATTGAGATTGATTGTCATTTCATTCGGGAAAAGATCATGTCTGGAGACATCAAGACCGAGTTTGTTAACTCAAGTGATCAATTAGTAAATATTTTTACTAAGTCTTTACGGGGGCCGAGAATTGATTATATTTGTAACAAGCTTGACACATATGATTTGTACGCTCCAGCTTGAGGGGGAGTGTTAGATATTGTTTAGATATTGATTTGATTTTATTAAGATATTATTAATCACAATATCAAACAATGTCTTCTATTTATTCTATTTATTTTCAGTTACTCTTTTTAATTGTACCTCTATTATAAATAGATTACCCTATGTATGGTGTATATACAAGGGAGATTAATCTCAAACCCTATTTTCTTTATTCTCAACAGGCTCAATTGTTTAGACGCGCATTGAAGGTGTTAGTATACTATAGTTGACTATAGTTTACTTGTATAGTTTTTCTTTGCATTGTACAACTATAGGTTTCTTATTCTTGTACAACTCTTTCTTTTTATGTACAACTGCCACTTTCTGATACACTTAACAGAAAACTACTTCTATAAATAGACAATGTACATACGATTCAAAGAGTGTGATGATAATAAAAACAGTTAATTGTTCATTTTCTCTCTTTGTTCACGTTATTTAAGATGGTATCTAGTGCATTTTTTTTTTCCACCGATCTAGCTTCTTCAAGTTTTTCACTGGAGAATCGATGCAATTTTCCAATTCACCACTGTTCTCAGATTGTGCGTTTGCCTTGTGCTTCGTTCTCAATTCAGTTTACAATCGGTCAATTGTTCCAGTTTTGATCTGCGATGGGTCCAACTCTATTAATTGAAGATTTTAATTGGTTAATTGTCTTCATTCTCAGTTAATTCAAGGTTTAATTGGTGATTTGTCTCAGATCTGGTTTGTCAACCTTCCTCTTCTTTTTAATTGGTGAATTGCTAGTCGTTCAGCTTATTTTTCTATGCTCAATTGTGCTTGTAGTCGCGGTTTGTTGTGTGCTTGTACTTTACGAAGTTCGTAATGCTTAATCGAGTCTTACTTTTGTTGTACATGGTCATTTTGGCTAGTTCTTTTTCACTTCAGCGTTTTGCTTCTTCGCTTAGCTGTTTTTTTGCTGGGACTCACTATCTTCTAATTCATTTCCTACATCCATTGTTGAAAAATTGGGTGACTCTAACAACCTACATTGGTGCCAATACATTGGACCAGTAGTTAAGTTGCATAAGTTGCAACACTTTGTTGTTAATCCAGTGGTTCCACCTAGATATTTTAATGAACTTGACGTGCTAATGTCATCGTTAATCCTGACTGAGGCCCGAGAGGTTCAAGATCAAACTTTGCTAGTATGGCTTCAATCTAATCCAAATCGGTTTAATCTCATGTTCTTGGCTGTACTCGTTCCTATGAAGTTTGGGAGAAGATCCATTTAGTCTTCAAACTGAGTCTCGTGCTAGACAGCTTCGTACTGCTATGCTGCTATGCGAGTTGTCAAACTTGATTCCAAATCCATTGAAGTCTACTTACTGAAAATAAAAAATTATGTTGATGACTTGTTGGAGGTGGAGTTCCTGTTCGACATGAAGAACTCTAGATGCTATTCTGGAAGGACTTCCATCAAATTATGCTCCTTTTGTGTCTGTAATTGAAAGCAAGAAAAACACAATGTATACATGATTTACAAGATTCTGGAAGGATTTACAACTTTTTTTTCACAACCCAACAAACAAAGAACACAATATATACAGGATCTAGAAAGATGTATTTCTTATGTAATTTCAACTTGTTATCTTTGTTCAGCTTCTAAAAAGTTGGCGGTTGCTTCTATATAAGGTAGACTTGGATCTTGCAATGTCTTTGTGTAGGGAATTCAAGTTGTATCTTCCATCTTTATGATAATGAATGCTTGCTTTGAAAAGATTTAATTTGATCTCCTCAACGTTCATATTTTTGGATTTGCTAAAGAAAACAATTCAAACAATATATGCAACTATAAGAATTAAGCGTAATTAATCATAGTTAAACATGAACGCATAAGATTATTTGTTTCCTAAAGAGTTTGATAATAGAGACATTGGATTTCTAATACCAATTTAATCCTGGATAAACTAGCCGTTTGAGATTAATTTTAACTTAGTCTATAAAGCATTTATCATTACAACGTGATTGATTTTATTAGATCTTAATTTGATAAGTCAGATGTCATCTGTTATAGTGTTAGACAAGGTCCTATAGTTCGTCTAATATGTGAGAAAAACATACTTGTTAAAAGACCTTCAATTGAAATAACACACATGTTAGAAAAATCGTATGTAATGATTTCATATTACTATATAATTGTCATATGGGGTTCAATAGATCGTCTGATCTTAACAACTTGATTATATTATGAAGTAATGATCTTTTTTGTTCCCTATCTTCAACATTTTCTGCTACAAGTTAATTCCCTATGTCAATTCTTACAAATTGGTGGTACGAATTACCAACTACCATATTTGGCCAATTGATCTTAACAACTTGATTATTTTATGAAGTAATGATTTTTTTTGTTCCCTATCTTGAACATTTTCTGCTACAACTTAATTCCCTATGTTAATTGTTACAAATTGGTGGTACGAATTACCAACTACCATATTTGGCCAATTTTTCTTGTGCAATCACAAGTCTTGCTGTTGAAATAATTTGTGCTACTGACATATCTTTTATGGTGTATCTTGCTAGACGCTGTTTCTATAACTTTTCAATTACTTGACATCGTTGATCATTTTGATAGCAGTTATAATCATCTTTGATCTTTTGCATAGGATATTATGCTGAGAGATGAGGCCAGCCATGGGGCTGAGAAAAAATTGAACAAAAAAACTGTTCTGCTTCAGTCTCATATTTCTTACCGCCTTCGTTATTCTTTACGGGTAATACTTGAGACTTCAGTTGTATTTATTGGTGTTGCTTTCCTTTTTTTGTTGTGTATTCTGATTGACACTTCAAATGTTTCAGGCATATGTTTCCATGTTGTACCTCAGAAAATTCTCCAACTTCAAAATCATACTAAGGGGTAAACTTGTGGATCAGTACAACATAGCAGATAACTTGATACATTCAAAAGTAATTCCGTATAGGCCTCAGCTAGCCATTGCATCAAATGAGGTAGGATCCATGATATGGAGTATGAATTCAAAATTGGTTAAAGCAATATGGCACCACCATGAAACTTGCTACATATTCCTCACAGTAGAAATATACTTGAATTAGATGTCTTCTTGATATGAAGCCTGTTTGTGAGGTTGTTATGCTCCAAAAGTTAAATAAAAAACTTTTATTGTTTGTAAAATTTGCAATCTTTTTTTGTGATAATAGTTTTCATAATTTTTTCTTTATAAACCTCCTAATACTATAGTATGCAAGAAAAGGATGAACAAAAGAAACACAATCTCTCACATTGGTAAGGTGGGTAAGACTGGAATTTTGGAGAATATTTGTAGTTTCATACATGAGTGGAGCATAATGGTTTGATAAGTCGATAGAGAGAAGGGTGAAGGGATTTGGTGATTGGGTGGATAGACCCTTGAAGACCTGCATTATCCTTTTTTATTCATTTCTTGATTGTATCTTTTTCTTTCTTCTACTGTTTTTTTTTTTTTTTTTTTTTTTTTTTTTTTTTTTAAAATTGTTTTTTTTTTTTTTTTTTTTTTTTTTATTTTTTTAGTTTTTTTTTTTTTTTTTTATTTTCATTCATCT
>Ga0214543_1001788_pt1 | contig 42121 bp, 37 predicted proteins | sample CNSS2metaG_FD_160094 | JGI IMG/M metagenome (GOLD analysis project Ga0214543, IMG submission 160094) | Root nodule microbial communities from cowpea collected in UCLA plant growth center, Los Angeles, California, USA - CNSS2 | ecosystem: Host-associated > Plants > Roots > Nodule | place: USA...
GCCACCTAGCCATGCTCTACTTTCTCTTAATTACCTACAAAACAAGACAAACAAGGATTAGCATGTTGGTTTAAGTTAATCTAATCTTGGTCAAAGGTCAACTTTGGATCAAAGTCAACAAGTCAACTAAAATAAATCAACTAGAAACCAACTTAGGGAATTCAAACTAAAGTAATGCAAAACAAAGATAAAGGTGATGGAATAGAAGACTCCCCTCTAGACATGCTTCTAGTGATCCTTCTTGATGGAGCTTCTAAGGAGGTGGTCATGCCTTCATCAAAGTCCAACCAATTGCAACACTTGATCTTTTGTAAAATCATATTGCTTTCTTGATGACAACAAAGTTCTAAAAGAGGGGGATTGTGATACATGCTCATTTTACTTATAATTCACATTCATTATACCACTTATCTTTATTGATTTCATTGTATGTCTTGAAGATTTTACTTCCTTTTATCTAGAATTAACCAAAAGCATTTCGATATCATCATGTGTGGCAAATTAATGTATTTTTGATGAATTTCTACAAATTTAGAAGAAACAGAGCATGATAGCTTGAGCAACTGTAAGGTGTTTTGTAAGGTGGTTTCAAGAACATTAAAATTTAGCTTCCACAACTCAAGCAGAGGATATGGTGTACAAGTGATGAGTTCAAACTTTTGCCCTCATTTAATATTTAAATTTGGGGATTTAAGTGAATTTTAGTGCTTACAAGATTGATTTAATTAGAATTTGTGATTATTGGATTTATTGAGTTTGTTAGTTAAAAATTACGTAAAAAATGATTTTAATTTGAGTCATTAAAACTGTGGATTTGAAATATTCAAAGTTACAAAATAAGTCCAAATTTACTAAATTCTAGAACGAAATAGTCAGGAGCTAAATGCACCCCATTTTTTATTTTACACACTCCTCCTTCAAGTGGACCACCTAAAAACCTATTTTGCACTCCTAGTTTCTACTAAGTTACACCCCTCCTACCACTTAAACCCAACTCAACCAGATCATGCCACGTGGCAATCCTCACCTTCCAAATCTGTCCAACCACATGATGACAGGTGTCATGATCCTTCACTCAGTAAACTGGCGAACCATACATTGGCACATCATCATCTTCCTTCAGCTCACACATGAAACCCTAACCTCCATTTTCATGCTACTTCCGCACTTGCAGAGCTTCAAACACCGTAGCCACCACACCTATTCCTCCATGCATCTGCACTCACGAAGCAATCACCAACCTCCATTTTTTCTCCTTCACCGTGAGAGAAACCAAGATTCGTGATGCAACGTAGCGCCTCCACCATTGTTTGTGAACCTGCAGCGTGTTTCTCCTTGCGTAGTTCAATAACCATGGGAGCAACCTTCACGTATCCACCATCACTACTGTGAACGTGAACAACCCCACCACCCTTGGTGAACCTGCACCAGTTCGAACCTATGACAACAGACTACCGTCACACTCACGAGAACTAGTTGTGGCACGACCATAAAAAACACAAACCACGTTGGAGCAAATCACACCATTGTTGCCACCATTGTAGGCTAAACAAATATGCTACCATTCTCTTGTGGGGACACGAACCAGAGCACAAATCAGTTTCACAGCGTGTCATCTCCACATACACGAACCTGCAGGGACTATCAATGTAGGCCACGAACTAGATCTGCAATTGCTCCATTCCAGCACCTTCTTTGACGTTGCCACCACTACGCTGCTCGCTGTCGGACACCATCAAATTTGCAACAACCAGCAACGCCTTGCACCAATCTGATTGGCCACCAACATAACATAGCACTGCCAAGCCTATGAACAGATCCACCATGAGTGCAATGTAAATGCAACAACCTCGCGTCGCCGGTAGCCACAACACCTTCGCACACAATACACCTCCATCTTTACAACCAGTAGCCACACGTGAACAATCCATCTTTGTGGCAGCAACCCTAACGGAAACCCTAATTCGGGAGAGAGATAATGGTCGCCACGTGACAGCCTCTTATGGGGAAGTCAACTGGTCAAAGCTGGTCAAACAGTCAATTCTGGTCAATATTGCATAAACAATCAAACAAAAGGGGCAAAATTGGAAATTGGACAGAAATTAAGTTGCTAATTAATTAAATAAAGATAAAAGATTTCAGCAACAAAAAAGATAAACTCCAAGTCCAAACAATGTCTATATAAAGAGACACAAGGGAGAAAAAGAGGATACCTAGCAACTCTCTGGTTTTGGCAACTACCATCAACCACATCTGTCATTTTTCCATCCTTTTTCTTTATTTTTCTCTTATTCATTTATCATGTATTCCATCCAATCCAGGGAGGGCTATGTTTGTAAGGTTGGTTCCACTGTAATTTCATTATGGATTATGAGGTTAAATTAAAATAATGTCTTTGTTCTTTTTATCATTGTTTTTACTTTAATTCATGATGAGGCTGCTCCGTCGTGGGATTCGTCGGAAAACCTCTCCAATCAGTGTTCTATCGATTGAAACTCACGGAATGCGAGGAAAACACAGCGGAATAATCGGATATGATCTTTAACACTCGAATCTCTCTGGTTTCTCACAGGTTTGGTATACCCGACGAGGTGAAAACCTAATCTAGGGTTTAGGGTTTGAACTGAGACGAAAGGGGGGAGTAATCTCAACCAATCTCACATTCATCAAAGCTGAGTGTTTACAACAATTGCTGGCCTTTTATAGTAAGAAGAAGGCCACCGTGAAAGTTTTAACGGGAAAAAGAAAGAACATCGTTCTAACAATCCTAATGGCAAAGATGGGTCTCGCGTGAGGGTAAGAAGAAATGGTTGTGAGACGCAAACCCTAGTTCAAGACGGTGCTGGAATGTGTGATAGGAAGGCATCATGTAACTGTAAAATGGAATGAACCCTAGCCACACCTATCTTCAAACATGCATGCGCCGTTGAAGAGTCATAAAATGAAGTTGTGCTACTAGTTGTAGGCCCAAGCTATTGAAGCGTCCCTGCACCAAAAATATAAAGTTTGGCCAAAATAATGTTGCCAATTTGAATGAAGATTGGGCTAATATACTTCACACCTAACATTGCACACTGATGTTGTATTTCACGTGCTGGTGGAGCAGACCCACGGTGCCAAAACAAATACAAGAAAATTAATGAAACAACATTTAAAAGATTGGGCCTAGAATACAAACTCATGAAAATTACTAACTACAACATATAAATACTAATCCTTTACATTTATTAATCTATTTAAAAAACAAACAAATAAAAGGAATGGGCCTAGCTAATGGCCCATGCTCTGAGCCTTAATGCGGTCACATCAATTCATTTATATCTTTTATCTCTGAATCACATAAAAAATAATGATTTTACATCATAGCTAATTAATGAGGTGTTTTAATCTACATGTATGTTAATCACATGAATTTAGGGTTTTTTAACTTTAATTGAGAATTTACTTTGATTAAATTTAGAAACTTCCATGTAATTAAATGGGTTTTTGCTAATAATTGAGAATGTACTTTGATTATAGGGAAAAACTTTAATTAGGATTAATCAAGAATTTACTTTGGTTAATTAGTTTTTTTGCATGATTTTAGAGGTAAAAGACTAGACATGATTAGGCATAGTAATATTTAATTGAGAATGTACTTTGATTGAATCTACTATGATTAATCTACAAAGTTCTTACTTTTGATTTAGAATTTAGTTTGGTTAATAGTAAGAACACCAACAAATTAATTAAGAATTTACTTTAATTAATTTGAAGTAAAAAAAATAGTTAATTGAACAATAATCTAAAGATGACCGATGGAGAATCTATATTGAAAGTAGTGGAATTGGCCTGTTTTATTATAATTGATTCCAAGTCTTATAGTAATTCGCCATTTCATTCTTAAATTCTTATCTAAACTTTTTCATATCATATAGTTTTAATTGTGTTAGGATAGATTTCTTATCAAAGTCAAATATTAAAAATCAATTATGTACTCGTTGGAGTACGACTCAGGGTTAGCTTACCCTATCTAGTTGGTTCACTACTAACTTGGCAATATTGAAGTTGCTAGAGTTAAGTAGTGTTAATTTGATCGCTTACTATAGCGATATCAAATTTGGCGTCGTTGTCGAGGAGTACGGTTAGTATTTTCTTTACTTTAATTCTTATTCATTCATTTTACTTTTTTTTTATTTTTTTAATTATTTAATTATTTTATTTTTTATTTCACTTTTATTTTATTTTTAACGCATATACGCTTAATGGAGCTTGAGTTTTTTTTTCTTTAGTCTTTAGTCATTTTCGATATTTCTAGCAAAATTTCTGTTTTTGTTTTGATTAAGAATTTCTCTTTAGAAATATTTTGAGGTTAGTTGGGAAAGCTCTGGCTAGGAAAGACTGGGTATTTAAGTTGTCCACTATGACACACCTCTCTTGCTTGGGAGTGAACCTAACAACATCTTAACTTCTTTCTTTCTTGAAATCCTTTTACAAAACACTAACAAGAAAAAAATAAAAAAGAAAGGAACGTCTTCAGACTGCATAATGCATGACCCGGGCCAACATGGGTAAAATCTATCAATTTGATTCGGAACTTGAACGGAACTTGCGCAAAGCACGTAAAAGACTTGAATTCGGGTGTTGTACTAAGGGAACACCTTCTACATCTAAAGGCATTGCAGAAACAATACCTTCATCCCTTCGATTCACAAATATATCTTTTGATCCTTCATCTGATCCATATCCAAACATAGTGGAGGAGAGAACAATGAAATAGTTGGCAACATCCAAGAATCCCATCATCAACAACAACACCCAATACCTAGAAGGGCAGTGTGAGCTCAAGATTGACCTACTAAAGGCCTTGCCACAATTTCATGGGTTATCAGAAGAGAATCCACACAAACACTTGAGGCGATTCCATATGATCTGTGAAAGCTTTAGATCTCCCACGATCACGCTAGAAACCCTCAAAATCATAGCTTTTCCTTTTAATCCTCAAGGAGTGGCACAAGATTGGTGGTACTACCTTTCGTTGAGAATCACTAATTGGGCAACTATGGAAAGAATTTTTCTTGAGAATTAGTTCACTACATCTCGAGTGGCCACCATTCGTAGAGAAATTTATGGAATTAAGTAGCGAGAAGGAGAAACCCTTAGTGAATATTGGGAAAGCTTCAACAAACGCTATGCATCTTGTCCTCAGCATCAAATGCAAGAGCATACCTTCATTCAATACTTTTATGAAGGAATGAGTTCTCCGACAGACAATGGGCAGATGCTACAAGGGGAGGATCTTTTCTGGATCAAATGCCAAAAGCTGCTAGAGAGTTGATTGAATGAAAGGCAATTGATAGCCAATAATATGAAACAATAGCAAATTAAGTGACATCGTTAAGGGGAGTTCACGAAGTTGAGACTTATTGATAGAGACTGTACCCCACCAAATTAAAACATATTAAATGCAGTATATGAAAGTGAACCAAGTCGTCTCCCAACGACCAATATTTTCATTCAAAGCGAAATTTCTAGATGAACACAACAATAACACAGGGGGGTTTGGCAGATTTACGGATGCAACGCACAATTGAAAACTTAAATGCAGACGTGTAAAATCAATGTAAAAACAGCGTTGATTCTTTGCTTCAAATGAACATCCACCAATCAAGGATTACAACTCAAAATTGTTATATTAACTCTAATGAGACCCGAATTAATTACTAAGCGCAAATGAACTCGAACTCAAGTGCAATTAAGCAAAGCACACAACCATGAATCTGCTATAGTTCACTAAGCATGAACACATAATGATTCCACTCTGCAAATTAAGCAAAAAACAGAATGGTTTCTTCATTTAAACCCAACACAAATTCAGAATTGAGAGATTAACATAACTCTACCGAACAAAACACTAATCTCAAGGTTTCAATCCATTCTCTGCAAAGAATCAACACATAAACTTAGTTCCTCATGGAATCCGAATTAGGGTTCTCAACAGAAATTGCAATTCAACCGTTCAAATGACTTCAAATTGATACCGAAAGCTTAAAATGGTGCAGCAAACGAGAATGAGCAAGGGATAATAGAAGAACAACGAAAACAACCACCAAAAACCAAAATGCTTCAATATAAATGTTACCCAAATTGTAGAAAACGTGAATACAAGTTCAATGTGTTGTCCAAGACTCATAAAACGTGAAAAACGAATGGAAAACGTCAAAAATTAGCTTGAGCCTCCATGGGTCACCTTCCAAAGCTTAAAACATCAAAAATGGAGGTTTGAGAGAGTGTGTAAGAAGAAGGAGCGGCTGGTGGCTTCATGCAGACCTAATTTTCGTGGTCACTTCACACTGCCACTCATTATTTACAAAACTGCCACTCTGCCACTCAGATTCACAAAAATGCCACTCTGGGCCTCAAATGTTGACCCATTGACTTTGCTGACGAGGAAATGACATGGAAATTATGTGGAAATGATGTGGCGACTCTCTTCAACTGAATATTGATGTCCAAGCTCCTAAATTGCTTCACCCAAATACCTAAAAATAATTAAAAACACAAATTGGGCTAAATAATATGAAATTAGTCCAACTTCGAAACAGTGACCCAATAAAGCCCAACAGATGAAAAACACTCTAAAGATGAACAATTAAGCACTGAACAACTGTCTAATGGGTACACAAAGGCTAGTGGAATGGAAGAAAATAATTACTCATCACTTATGCAACAAATGAAAAAAAGATGGATGAAATAATTGTTGGGTTAGAGAAGAAGCTTGATGAGATTGCAAGATTTTTCAAAACTTCAACTCCAAAAAAGCAAAGGTGTATGCAATTTATACTTCAACAAGCCATTATACTGATGAATGCCCCAACTTAATATGAACTACTGTGGAAGAACCATCTCAAGCTTTTGCTGCCAATATGTTTGGAGGAAATAGAACATCTCAGAATAATTATGACTTGTCCTCTAATCGGTATGATCCAAGTTGGAAAAATCATCCAAATATGAAATGGGGTAATCAGCAACACGAACAACCTTAGGTTCCTCCTCAAATGAGACAACAACCTCAACCAGATGTTGCATTGTTGGTAGAAAAAATTATGGATATTGTGGTTGAGCAAAATGGTGAAGTAAAGAAGATGATTACTAACTTGACTCAAAGGGTGGAGAACTTAGAATCTAGAGTTAATCAAGGATCAAGTCAACTACCTGCACAAACTGAGGTCAACTCGCATAATGTAAGTGCTATTACTTTAAGATCGGGTAAGCAGGTATGAGGACTTGAGGAAGCCCAAGAGGATGAAGATAAGGAGAACAAACTTGCACCTATTGATAAAAGTGAAGGATTAGGCGAACCAATACCATGTACATTTGATATGCCTACACCCACTAATGACTCCAGGTTAGTATCCTCTAATTCTTCCTCTTCTTCTAAAAATTCTTCTTCATCTTATTCTCCCCTTCCTCCCTATCAAAATTTTTTGAAAACGAAAACTAAAAATTTGGAGGAGTTGGACCAAGAAATCTTGAATACTTTCAAGAAGGTAGAGATGAACATCACTCTATTGGATGCTGTGAGGCAAATTCCGAAATATGCCAAGTTTCTTAAAGAACTTTGCACCAATAGAAGGCATGTTAGGGATAATGAGGTTGTTAACATGGGAAGAAATGTATCAAGCTTGATTAAGAGACCTATCGAAATGTAACAAAAATGCAAGGATCCAGGTATTTTTTTGTACCCTATGTTATAGGAAGTACAAAGTTTGACAGTGCTATGTTAGATTTAGGAGCTTCTATAAATTTGATGCCTTTGTTAGTTTTTACTTCTCTTCATCTTTGACCTCTTAAGACTACAGGTGTGGTCATTCAATTGGAAAACTGTAGCATAGTTAACCCTGCAGGTGTGTTAGAAGATGTGCTGGTCCGACTGGACAAGTTAATTTTTCCTGCATATTTCTACATCTTGAACATGAAGGACGATGAAGGAATAAGTTTAACAACAATTATCTTAGGAAGACCGTTAATGATGACAACACGTACCAAGATAGATGTGCATGCAGGATCATTGACTATGGAGATAGGAGACGAGAAGGTGCAGTTCAATGTGTTGGAAGCCATAAAGCACCCGATGGAAGACTATTCTTTGTTTTGTATTGATTTACTAAGTGATGTAGTGAACAATTTTACTTCTGGTTTTTTAGACGTTTTTTCTAGTTTCTCTTCTTCTTTGGATTTTTGTCTCTCAAATATGTCGTACATGATTTTAGGTGACAAAGAAAACTTTAAAACATGTGATATTGAGGACACGGTTTCAGTAGATGATATTGTTATTGTTAATGGTGTTGAGGTGGTTTGTGGCGGGTGGGTTGGTTTTGTGGAATCCTGACCTTATTCTTGTGGTTGTTGACTTAGTGATGATGGTGGGTTTGTTGGTTGTGAATGTTGAGGTGGTTGTTTGTGATGGCTAGGTTAATTATGTGGAATGATAACTTTGTTCCTATGGTGGCTGACTTAGTGGTGGTGGTGGTATTGTTGGTTCTAAGGATTGTTGAGTTGGTGGCGATCAGTCATTGGTTGTGAGGACTGCTTAGTTGGTTATGGTGGTGGGACTGTTGGTTGTGAGGATTGTTGAGTTGGTGGTAGCAATCAGTCATTGGTTGTGAGGATTGCTTAGTTGGTTGTGGTGGTGGATTTGTTGGTTGTGAGGACTACTGAGTTGGTTGTGGTGGTGCAATAACGTCAAAATCCCCAAATGGGTGTTGATACAAAGTGTAAAAACACCTAAAACATGAGTGGGTGCCTCTATGGTCACCATACAAAGCTCCTAAAACATAAAAATGGAGATTAGGGGAGAAGAGAGTGGCTCCCAATGAAGAAGAAGACCTTAAAACGTGGTCACATCATCACAATTGCTAATATTGAAAAAACTGTCATTCTACCACTCAAAATTACAAAAATGCCACTGTGGGCTGAAAATGTTGGCCTAGTGACGTGGATAGGCTAAATGACATGGCACAGACGTGGCAATAATGTGGAAACTCTCTCTTCATCTTAAGATTAGTGTCCAAGCTCCAAAATTTGCTCCACAAAACTCCTAAAAATAATTAGAAACAAAGATTAGACCAATTAATGTCAAATTACTCAAAATTCGGAAAAATGGCCCAATGAGATCAATTGAGAAAAATGCACTAACAAGAGACAATTAAGGACTAAATAACCCTTAAGATGGGTACAAAAAGGCAATGGAGTAAGGTAAAATAATGACTCATGAAGAATAATAAAACCCTTTTACCCTGACTCAACAAAGCCCTCTGAGTAAAACAACAATCCTAGCTTTATGGCTAGCAAAAAATTCATATTCTCCCCCCACATATGTATACTCATTCATGCAACATCTCATCGCATCATGCCACATCATACCATTCCATACATCTGTATATATAATTCTCATCATGACACAAATAAATAAACAATCACACGATTATACGCATTCATGATCGATAACATGCAAGCACATCAAGGCCTTAACATCACTTGTATCACAACACATTGAAATCATACAATCGTCATCATCGTATTTAACATACTCCAATCATCAAGCCAAACATATAATACTGCAAATAGAGCCTACCACAGTTTATCATAACAAAATATCAACTCAATGCAACCATGAAAAACCAGCAATCATGCGTAACATATATCTCAAACTAAAGACATCCAAACTCAGATCACATTGTTCAAACTAAAGAACCACATGCTCTAAACCAACTCTCAAAGTTTCAACTCAGTTAGATGGTTAACGAATCAGGAAACATAATTTTACAAACAGTAGGAAACCACCGCCCATTGGAACAAAAACCCGGGACTTGGCTCCAAACGGTAGGAAACCACCGCCAGCGAAACCAAAACTTTAGACTTAGGGGCTGGCAGAAAGAAGCCAATGCCCGGCGATCCTTGTTGCGCGAAAAAATTACAAGAAACAACATAATTTGGTCATTTTAAAGGCACACAACCATCAAAGAACATAAAAACTCATTCATCATACACCAAACTGCATAGAATTCCATTCCTTGCTTCCCAACCTTCTACTTCATGGACATAACTCACTATTACAACACACCACTCAACCAATTGCTAACCCAACCACTCATTGATACAACATCCTGAATTTCTACTGAATTTTTACTACACCAAAAAATTTGATATAACATTTACACACCATGAGCCATCTAATTTTATCTTCATAAAATTTTAATCTGATTTTCCCAATGTTCACTTCAAACAAATTCTTAGCTCCAATTCAATTTCAAAAAAAAAAAACTTAACCCATATTTCTCTCTTACATCATTCTTTTATTTCTCAATATCAGAAATTATGAAAAATTATCCCCACTGCCATATGCCCAGCTCATAGCCATCAACTCACTATTATCAATCATGAAAATCAACATGCCACATATAGTGATTTTTTTTTTCATTTCATTTGTACACAAATTCAACACAACCATGGTAAAAGGGAATTTGTTCAACTTACCATCTAATGGCCTCCTTCTCTACCAAAAATCAATTCTATAAAATGAAAATAAACTTAACATAACTATTACCTACACCATGTTATCACAATTCCGCAAGATGAAAAAAGCATAACCCCATGAACCCATACACATAGTAGTGAAAAATCATCTTATTAAAATTTCTATTCAAGGACCATTCTCAAAGGAACGAAACATCACTTTACGCCATACTTCATCACATAACAATGCAGAAAAATTAGAATAGAATATCTTCCCATACAATTGGTGGAGAAACACTCTTTTTTTTTTAACTTTCTCCTTTTCCTCTCACATTCAACGTTCAACACTTACCCCATTGACACCATGAACGGATACACATAGTACTGAAAATTTTCAACTTTCTCCTTTTCCTCTCCCACTAAACGTTCAATACTTACCAGCCCACTTAACTCTCCTTGATTCCACTTAATTCCTTATGCATGTGTAATATTACATACAATTTTAGCTTTTCCTATAGTTAGGATTCAAACACACAGCCCCTAAGACTCAAGCAACACTCCAAACTATATCAACCGTCACATTTTCTTGTCAATCAACACGCACATTAACATTTCAATAGCATCGACACATTCCATGAACTTAAGAAAAATAAAATCAAATAAATTTTGGTCATGCCAAATAAAGTATACGTCATCACCATATATAAGTTATGCCCAAAACACACATAAACACCCCATATGATAATAACACAATGTATTACAAATATACTTGTTCCAAATGCATACATTAGAAATCGAAACCCTGACCACCAACTCATGACAAGGCTTAAACCAATTGTACTACACTTCACTTTTTTTTATGACCATACATATTAATTCCATTAGTATTCCTCACATCCAATACTTCCTTAGAATATAATTATTTTTCTTGGGTCTTGCATCTGGTCACTTGGTTTGACTTGCACATAGTCTGATCTTCTCTTGACTCCTCTAGTCATTATTTTTTTTGTTGACTTTCAATTTGTCTTATCAATATAATCATCTATTAGTTGTACTCGTCAATTGACTTCACTCTTTTGGTTACTGCATTGACTTGGCTCATTTGGTGTTTTGACTTGTCTAGTTTACATTAGTCGTCTGATCAACTCAAGTTACCTTATCAACTTTGACTCATTTGGTGGAGCTTTTTATTTTGTCTCATTTGTCAATGTCATTGACTTTTCTTTTACTCTTCAATTTCATATTAGTTTCATCTGATCTCTACTGATATACTTTTATAAAGCTTACGTCAACTCATAAGCATTTGTTAGACATAATCAAATATATTTAAGATAAACTTACAACGTTGAATCACAATTTTTTATTAATATGTACTAGATAACATATAACTAGTGTAGGGTCTAGTGATGGCTTAGTCTAGTCTAATAAGTCGATCTTCGTATGAGTGTATTTTATTTTTTTATTTGGTTATATTGGGACTTACATACTTGAATCATTATGACTTATGTTCTTCATTTCATTATAGATTTTGTTAACATCAAAAACCGACTTAATCAATATTAGCAACTAATGAGGTTCGTAGCATTTGGTTCTAACAATCTCTCCCACTTTTTATGGTAAAAAAAAATTATAAGTATGGAACATGACAATTAGCTTATAGTTATGGTTCCAACTGATATTTTTCATTAAAACATTTTGAGTGTCAGCAAAAATTAATTTAGTTATACCAAACAAGAGATAAATTGCAGTGTGAAACCAATAAACCATTGCTCCACAATGTCCCAAATAAAAAAGAACAAAGCAAATACCTAATCACACACCAGTCATCCGTAAAAGCAAACAAAGACAAGCACAATCACAATATCAATGAAACATAATCGACCAGAGCGATTACTACAAGCACGATCATAAGCTAACCACACCACACAAGTTCATGCGTCTTCGTTCCAGCACTTCTAGCTAGATTATTAAAGTCAACGCAAATTCTAAAACAATATAGAAAAGTCAAAGATAGAATTATTGAAGTGAAATGCAAAATCAAGAACATTCTACATAGGTAAAAATCAAGAACATTCTATATAAGTTCTAACTAGAATGTTCTAGAATAATGTAAGTGAGATGGGGTCCATAAATACCCATGTACACTAACATTTCATCTATGCAAAATAACTAAGAAAACATCTAACACAACCATTCACAAGTACAAAACATACTACTTCCAACTAGTACTTTCACATTCTACTATCTCCATATTCTCTCTATCCCATCAAGTATTCCTTTCATAACCTGAAAGTACTAACAGTGGTACCATAACTACATTCGATCATATACTGGTTGTAGATAAAAATTTCAACTACTTCTAAAGAAAAAAAACAATAACTCATTATGTACAACTGTAAAAATATTTTCTAAACTCATGGCCGCTACTAATCAAACATAATCAATTCTAGTACCTATTTTCATAGGAGAAAATTATGATTTTTTGAGTGTCAAACTGAAGACATTCTTTCGCTCTCAAGATTTATGGGACATTATAAAAGAGGGATTCAATATTCCAGAAGACAATTCCACTCTTATTGTAGCTCAAAAGATGAAGATAAAGGAAAACAAGGAGAAGGATTCAAGGGATTGCTTTGCTCTTCAACAAGCAATTAATGACACAATCTTTCCAGGGATAATAGATGCCACAAGTGCACAAGAAACTTGGCACACAATACAAGAGGAGTTTAAATGAAGTGATAAGGTACGCAATGTTAAAATTCATCTTCTAAGACGAAAGTTTGAATTAATAAGAATGAAAGAATCTAAGAAAATAAAGACTACTATTCTAGAATAAAAGAAATAATTAGTCAGATGAGAGTTTATGGGCAAAAAATTATTGAGAAAAAAATTGTTGTGAAAATTTCAATTTGTATTCCCTAAAAATATGATGCAATTGCAACCACAATTGAACAAACGAAAGATTTCACTACATTGTCAATAACACAATTAATGGGAAATCTTGAAGCTTATGAACCAAGGTTTAAAAGGCATAAAAAATCAAATCTAAAATTACAGTCTTAGAATAAAGAATATGAAAGAAATAAAAGTATAGGAGAAATTTCTAGAAATAAATAAAATTCTAGAAGCTTCTCTATGACCCGTCAAGGAACATATCCTCGATGTGGCACCTGTAAAAAGACAAGTCACTTGGAAAAACATTCTTGTCATCATGGAAAACCTCAATATCAGTATTGCAAGAAATTTGGACACATGGAGAAATTTTGTCTTAACAAAATGCATCAAGCAAACTTTGCTGAAGAACATAAACAGGAGCAACATTTATTCTATGCTAATCAAGAATCTTCTAGTGAAGAAAGAAGTTGATACTTAGAGAGTGGATGTCGCAATCACATGGGCCAAAGATCAAAGCATTTTCATAAACACATATAAATTTGTCAATGTCAAAGTTTGGTTGGGAAAGAGCACCATACTGAAGTCTCAAGGCAAAAGAATTATCATGGTGGAGTCAAAGAAAGGTACGAAATTCATCAAGGACGTTTTCCTAGTTCTCAATCTTAAAGAGAATCTTTTAAGTATTGACAATATGATGGAGAATGGATACTCTTTTCACTTTGAGAAAGATACATGCAAAGTTTATGACATAAAAAAAGTATAAATTTGCCAACTAAAGATGGAGAAGAGAAATAAAAGCTTTCCTATAAGCTTCAAACCTGGAACTAATATTGGCATGAAGGCAGAAGTTGATGACTCATGGCTTTGGCATACGAGATTTGGCAATTTCAACACATGCCTTAAAGTTTCTATATCAAAAAAACATGATGAGATATCTTCCATGCTTGAAGGAGAATAATGAATCATGTGAAGGATGTCTCCTCAACAAACAACACTGATTACCATTCGCAACGAGAAAAGCATAGAGAGCAAAAGACATACTAGAGTTTATCCATACTGATGTTTGTGGACCAATGAGGACGTTTTCATATCACAAGAAGAGGTATTTCATCCTTTTCATTGATGACTTCTCAAGAATGACCATGATGAATTTCTTATAGGCAAAGTCAAAAATATTTGGAATATTCAAGAAAACCAAGGCCCTTTTCAACAAGCAAAGTGGAAAACAAATAAAAGTATTTAGAAGTGATCATGGAAAGAAGTACACATCTCGTGAGTTTGAAAAATTTGCAAAGATGAAGGCATATAGTGACAACTTACAGTTGTATCACAAAAAAATGATGTGTCTAAGACAAAAAATCAAACAGTCAGGGTGATCGCAAGATCAATGGTAAAAGAGAAAAGTATGCCTAACACTTTTTTGGGCTGAAGCAATTTACACTACAACGTACATTCTAAACAAAAATGTCCAACTAAGGTAGTTCAAGATAAGACTCCTATTGAAGCTTGGAGTGAAAGAAAACCATTAGCTAAAAACCTACAAGTATTTGGATGTATCTGCTACATACATGTTCATGATCAAAGGAGGTACAAGCTTGAAGACAAGACTATACAAGGAATATTCTTGGGATATAACACACAGTCAAAAAGTGATCGAGTCTACAACATATAGAAAAAAGCTCATCATTAGTCAAGATGTCAAGGTTGATAAAAATGCTCTTTGGAATTTGATGTAGGATTACCTTGTTCTTTTTAGAAGATTAATGAATATGGTGATGATTGATTAAGAAAACCAAGGAAATCCCCACTGGACATTAAGATAGCAAGTTATCTAGATGTGAAGGTTCCTTTCCAAGGTTCTATAGAAGTGAAGAATGGATTGATTAAAAACAAATAAGAGTGGACAACACATAAAAAGAGTAAAACCCAAGTCACACACACAAAGGAAGAAGAAAGCATAAAATGGAAAGGAAAGGAATGATAAAAATGTGAGAAGCACGCCACTATAAGGCTAGGCTAGAAAAAGCCATGGAAACCTTGAAGATGAGTGGATGTGTGTCGCCACTTGAATTAAGATTCAAGATAAGGCTTAAAAGAACTCCACTCCCTAAGGAGGAAGACTCTCACAATGGTTGGTACACAAAGGTGTTTAATTTTTTCAAAATATTCAACCCTCGTACAAGTGTTAGAGGTCCTCTTAAATAGAAGTGTCTAGGGGCCTCTTAGCAAAAACAAATAAGCTAAAAAGGATTACGATGCAAATAACAAAACCTAGAGTTTAGAAAGTAGGTCAACAAAGGAGCACATGGACACATTCTAGAAACCTTCTTGGCCAAGGCCAGGTGGATGCTCCATTTAGATGTTTCTAGACTTCTTGGTGGCAAAGGCATGTGGTCATCCTTTGTAGATGTTTCTAGAAAGCTTTGCTTTTTCTCTTTCCTCCACGTGTGTTCTCCAAAAGTCATCTAAATGTGCCACTTGTCCTTCCTTGTCCCACCTCTTAATGAACCTACAAAACAAGTTGATTTTGAATTAGCATGTTGGCTTTAGGTTAAGCTAATTCTTTGAGTCAACAAGTCAACCCAAAGTCAAGGTCAATAATTAAACTTAAAAATAGTCAACCAAGCCAACTTAATGGAATTTTAAACTAAAGAAAATAAAAGCAAAGGAAGGGATCAAGGAACTCCCTTTCTCTAAGCATGTGCCATGGGCCATCATCCTTCGTAGGGTTCAATCCTTTATCATTTTCCCCTTGTTTGATAGAATTTGACCTGAAATTCTTGAAGTCTTTGTTGATGGAGCTTGACTTGAGTTGATGAGAAGTTTCTTCATCTTTAATGATTCCATCCCTAGTCTTGGAGATGCCCTCTTTCTTTTTAATGCCACTCTCCCTTTCTTCCTTGTGCTTTTGTTCATCTCTCTTTGTTTAGGAAGAGAATGAAGAGTGGTGTTGCACCTCTTGCTTTGAAAAACTCTTTTTGTAGGCAAGTAACTCCTTGGTGAAAGCTTGCGCCTTTTCTTTTTCTTTTTCATCTTTTATTTTATTTTTGTCCTCATTTTTTTGTAGAGGTGGAAAAGGTAGGATTGTGAACTTCCACCCTAGGGAGGAGAAAACATAGGTGTTTGCATGACCATCATAAAAAACTTTTCTATTAAATTGCCATGGTCTACCTAGCAAAATATGGTTAGCTTCCATAGGTACAATGTCACATAATACCTCATCCTTAAAATTGCCAATTGAAAAGTTAATGAGGACTTGTTTAGTTACTTTTATTTCTTCTTCCTTAAGCCATGATAGCTTGTAGGGTTTGGCATGAGGAATGGTTTTCAAGCCAAACTTGTCCACCACCATTGGGCTAGTCATATTTACACAACTTCCACTATCCATGATGAAGGGACATATCTTGTCATTGATAAGGCACCCACCATGAAAAAGGTTTTGTCTTTGAAAGGGATATAGTTCTTTGGGAACTTGCCCTAGTTGGCGCCTTACCATTAAAAATCCACTTTTAAGAGGTTTAGTCCTTTCAATTGAAGATAAAGAAGTGTGGGAAGAAGTACTTTGGGGGGAAGGGGAAGAAAAACGTTCACTCTCATCATTACTCTTCTTTAAGATTATTGTCTTCTTGATTGGGCAATTCAAAGCAATGTGCTTATACCCCAAACATTTAAAACATTTAATGGAACTTGATCTTTGAGAAGTGGAATGGTGAGTGTGACCACTTGGTGACTTATTTTTTCTTGATGGTGTTTGGTGAGACTTAGAAGGAGATTTATCATGTTTCTCTTTAGCTTTTCCCTTCCATGAGAGACTATAGTAGTGGTTAGGTGAGTAACTCTTTCTTGCCCTATTTTTTCTTTTAGAATGAGTTTCAATCCTAAGGGCAAGTGTGAAAACATTTTGAAGAGTGGACTACTCATACAACTCTTGATGTGACCCCAACAAGCCCAAGCGCAAGTGCATCAACAAGCCCAAGCCCACATCAAGGCCCAATCACTAGAAGCATGATGAGAAAGATTCACATGGGTCTCTCACAAAATGATCAAGTCAATCATGGGCTTTTTACATTATTCACATGGGCTAAATAAATCTCTAAAATATGAGATTATGCATGAAGGGTGTAGTCTAGATTTAAATTAGGCCATTGTTTAGGCCTTGTTTTCTAGAATAAAAGTCAAACAATGTTAGTTGAATTGATAAAATTGGGATTGACTAAGCCCAATAGAAGATTTGGCCATGAGCTACCAAAGGTCCAAGGTGAACTAAGTGGAAGTAAACATTCCTTCCTACACCTTATGGATCCAATGCATCCAAGGGCTAGGAATGCTTCCTCCTTTTCCAAGGCATCATCCAATGGCCATGAGCCTTGCTCCTTCTTCAAGCCATCTTCCATGGCCAAGATTGAATGCCTTTCTCATCCAAGGGCTAAGAGTGCTTATGTGTATTTGCTTTCATATAAAATCCTAAATTTTAGGCTATTGTAATCACTCTTGAAATTTCTAATAGAATGTTTGTGTTGAGATCACTCCACTCTTCTATTATTTTGAGAGCATACATGGGTAACCTTCTCCTTCATCTCCTCCAGCCACCTTCCATACCATAGCTCCACCTCTACTCTTCATCTTCACCCAAAACCTCCATTGGCGAGAGCTCTTCTTACTCTTATCTTCATTTCCGCTGCATTTCATCTACTTCTTGGTGTCTTCCATGGATCTTCTTCCTCTCCTACACCAAAGACGTCCATCAACTCTACTTGCTCTTGTACGTCTCTCCTAAGATCATTCACAAACCTTTTCATTTTTTCTTTGTTAGTTTCTTTTATTCCAACCCTAAATATTTGAGACTCTAATTCTTTAAAGTACTCACTCACACACATAGGACCTTGGTGAAGCCTTTGGAGTGAGGACCAAATCTAACGTGCATAAGAGTTTTAATGTCCACCCAAGAAGCTGCGGGTGGCCCTTGGTCATAATTTTTACAAACTTTATGCCACCAAATTTTGGCATACTCTAAAAATCCTAACACTACTAGATCAACTTGTGCTTGATCCTTTACATGATTTTCATTAAAAATGTGTTCCACTTAAGATTCCCAATCAAGGTAGATTTTGGGATCACATCCACCATAGAACTTACGAATCTTTGGAGTTTCATTCTGTTTTTATGGTTGGTGCCTATAATGCTCCCTTTTCCTAGCCTCTCTTTGAAATGGTTGCAATTGTTGTTGAATTTGTTGAATTTGTTGTTGCATTTGTTGCATGTAAACTTGAAGGGTTCTTTCTTGTTGTTCTCTATCTTCTTGTCTCTTAAGCTCCATTTCTTGTAAGATTTTACCAAGGTCTACCAATGCACCTTGAGTGGCCATGGGAGTCACCATCTTAATTTCCTACAACAAAACTCAAAATCCGAGAAAAGAAGGTGTTAGTGACAATTGGTAACCAAACCCGAGACTAAGTATGGTCCAAAGAATTTCACCCAAGTGTTTTAGATCACTCTCCCCCAAAGCAATAAGGCAAGGCTACACTCAAATCCACCAAAAGGAGTGAAATACTTTTAAAATTTTTGAAACCTTCTCAAACGCAAACTCAAGTGGGTCGGCCACCAAACTTAAAAGAGAAAAAAGGAAAAAAACCACCAAACAAAGATTACTTAAGGACAAGCAAGAAAAGCACAAAGCTAAGGAAGTTAAACTCTAATGAAAGGAAATTATGTGACAAAACTTTTATCAAAACAAACAAGAAAAGCATATGAAAAGGCTCTATTGGAATCTTTTCCACCACTTGTCACACTCAAAGTGATGGTCAAACCGAGGTGGTCAATAGGACTTTGGGTCAACTATTAAGGTGCATGATAGTCCACAAAACTAGGGAATGGGAAGCGCTTCTTCCCCATGTAGAGTTTGCATACAATAGGGTTGTGCACTATGCCACCTCCCACTCTCCCTTTGAAATGGTGTATGGTTTTACCCCTTTAACTCCTCTTAATCTTCTTCCACTTCCCACTCAAGAGGCATGGACTTGCCAAGATGGGGAGGCAAAGGCAAAAATGATCTCCTTGACTTGCACACACAAGTCAAGGATGCCATTGAAAGGAGGGTGAAGAAGTATCAATAATTAGGCAACAATGGAAGGAAGGAAGTCCTTTTAAAGGAAGGGGATTGGGTATGGCTTCATTTGAGGGAGGAAAGATTTCCTACCCAAAGAAAGTCCAAACTTCTTCCAAGAGGGGATGGACATTTCCAAATCCTCAAGAGGATCAACAATAATGCCTATGAGTTGGATTTGCCTTCAAGTTACAATGTAACCAACTCTTTCAATGTAAGTGACCTCTCTCCTTTTGATATAAGGCTTTAGAATTCATGGTCGAATTCTCATGAAGAGGGGGAGGATCATGAAGATGTGACCACCTCATCAAGTTCCAAGGAGGCCAACCCTAGGAGGATAACTAGGAGCATGATAAAAGGGATGGCATTATCCTCTCTATCTTTATTTTGCATTTCTTTAGTTTCAATTTCTTGAAGTTGGTTGTGGTTGACTATTTTCAGTTGACTTATTGACTTTGACTTAAGGGTGGACTTGTTGACCCAAGATTAGCTTAACCTTAAACCAACATGCTAATAAATTCTTTAATTTTCTTTTGTAGGAATAAGAAAGGAGGAGGACCACATAGGAGACACTTGGCGTCCTAAGGAAGAGAGAGAAGGAACAAGACTTTCTAGAAGCATCTAGAAAGGGGGGCCCACATGCCTTAGACAGTAAGTCTTCTAGAAAGTTCTAGAACCTTCCTTTGGGAGCCTTGGCCATGAAGACTTGCGACCTAGATGGCTTGGACGAAATTTCACCCATGTGCACCATATGTTGACTTACTTTCTATAACATGCTAGATTTCTATTGTAACCCTTCTACTTTGTTGTTTTGCTAAGGGACCCCTAGACTTGTCTATTTAAGGGGACCTCTAACACTTGTACAACAGTTGAACATTTTGGAGAATTTATACACTTTGTGTTTCAACCTTTTGTGAGAGCATTCCTCCTTAGGGAGTGGAGTTCTTTCAAGCCTTATCTTGCCTTGGCAAGTGGCGGCATACACCACTCATCTTCAAGGTTGCCATGGCTTCTTCTAGCCTAGCCTTGTAGTGGCATGAATCTTCCATTCCTCCCTTTTCCCTTACTTTTCATTTTATGTTTCTTTAGTCTTCTTGGTTTATATTGTTTCTATTATATGTTTTTCCTTTTGGTTTCTTACTCTTCATTAATCTATTCTCCTCCTCTCTAGAACCTTGGAAAGGAACCTTCACATCTAGATAGCTTGCTATCTTAATGTCCTGTGGGAGTCACCATATTCATTAATCTTCTAAAAGGAACAAGATAATCCTACATCAAAATTGGGAAGATGAAAAATTTGTTAAAAGTAACACTTTAGTTTTAGTGCAAAATCTCAAGGAGAAACTCAAGAAGAGGCAAAAGATTCAAGTATGCATTTTCCACCTCCACAACAATAACTATAAGATTCTTCATCAAAGTCCACTCCAAGGCGAGTAAGATCTTTGGTAGACATATATAAAACTTGCAATATGTCAATAATTGAGCTAACTGCTATGAAGAAGCATCAAAGAAGGAAGTGTCGGTCAAGGCTATGTAAAAATAGATTAAAATGATTGAGAAGAATAACACTTGGGAGCTTGTAAACCATCCTCATCAAAGACATCATTAGAGTGAAATAGGTATATAAAACAAAGCTTAATCCAAATGGAACTATACAAAAGCACAAGGCAAGATTGGTCGCAAAAGACTACTCACAACAACCAAGAATCGACTACAATGAGACCTTTACTCCAGTCAAACAACTAGATACAATAAAAGCTCTAATAGCCCTTGCAACACAAAAAGGATGGAATATTTATCATCTAAATGACAAATTAGCTAAATGGAGTGCTCGAAGAAGAGAATTGTGTTGAATAACCACAAGGCTTCATCAACAAAGGCAATGAAGAAAAGTACTAAGACTAAAAAAGCCTTATATGGCTTGAAGCAAGCTCCTCAAGCATAGTATTGCAAGATTGATCAATACTTCATCGATCTAAGATTTAGGAGGGCCAAAAGTGAGCCAACATTATATATTAAAGCACAAGGTCAATATCATCTCATTGTCTCCTTATATATCGATGAACTTATCTATATAGGAAACAATATGAAGATGACGAAAGAATTTAAAGAAAACTTGATGAAGACATTTGTTATTGACCATTCTTGGCTTGAAGAACTATTTCCTCGGTATAAAGGTGAAACAACAAAAAGAAGTTATATTTATCTCTCAAAAGAAATATATTGAAGCTCTATTGAAGAAATATATGTCACTACTCCATCAATGGACGACATTAAGAGTTTGTCAGGATATGCTTTCTCCCTAAAATCAAGTAATTTCTCTTGGGGATCAAAGAAGAAAGCAATTATGGCACAATCAACAGTAGAAGCAAAGTATGTAGTCGTTATTGCAACTACGAGTCAAGCAATATAGCTATAGAGCATACTTGAAGAAATGCGTGAACCACAAAATGGGTCGACTATTATCTATTGCACAATAAATTGACAATAGTAATAGCAAAAGATCCAATCCACCATCAAAGAACAAAACACATAGCCATTAGATATCACTTCATTCGAGATGAAAAGACAATTAAACAAATTCGACTCAAGTACTGCCCAACAGAATACCAAAATGCAGATATTTTCATCAAGGAGGAGTATTAAAGTATAATGCAAATTCTAGAACAATAAAGAAAAGCCTAAGATAGAATTATAGAAATATAATTCAAAATCTTGAATATTATAGAAAAGCCTAAGATAGTAGGAAAAAATCAAGAGCATTCTTCATAGGTAAAAATCTAGAACATTCTACATAAGTTCTAGCTAGAATGTTCCAAAATAATCATGTAAGTTAGATGGGGTCTACCAATACCCATGTACACTAATATGTGATGTATGCAAAACAACTAAGAAAACATCTAACATAACTACTCACAACAACAAAACATACTACTTCCAACTACTACTTTCACATTCTGCTATCTCCACATTTCTTTTTATCCCTTCAACTATTCATTTCACAACCTCAAAGTGCTAACAGACACCACTACCAATCACTAATGTTGTCCGACATGAGAAACAACACACGTCTGACCTTACGATCCCAAATAAAATGTGTCTCAAGCAACACGAACGTAAATCACTCATAACAAGGAGAATCAACTAAATACAAATTGCTTGTAATTAGAATTCATGATACTTGAATAACTATGTTATTTCTTTGTTGTTGCATCTCATTGTATTCATTGATTAATCATACTCACCATTAGTAGCATATATCTATTCTTATTGGGATTGAATGACCTTGTTTATTTATTTCATTCTCAAATAATAGTTGCAATTGACACAACACTCAAAATATTTAACTGATATATAAAGAATTGTCCAAACCACAACACTAAATGTAACATCCCGATTAGATATTATTAATTTTAATAAATAAAATAGAGAAAAAAAACAAAGCCTCATTTAATATATATCATTTCTAAAAACACGGGAAAATTAAAACCATTTATTACATCACCATTACTCAAAATTAATAAATTTCAACAACTATCATAAAATAAAATCCATATGATAATAGTCTTATGTTATCCCCACTCCGGCTCTATGCCCCACCATCATCACCTGCAACAACCAGATAGGGTGAGCTAACAGTACAAAATTATATATATACAAATCATATATATAAGCATACATTAATCAGAGAAACTCTATCCTCTGATTTCATACAACATGGCCATCACCATGTTATCCATGTTACATCTTTGGATGGTAACCTTAAGATATCCTTGCTACCACACCTATAAGCCATAACTTGTAGAACACGTACGGGAAACTAGCTACGGACCACACTCTGTAATGGCAGGTGGAGTTTCCAATATGAACCATAGTTCGTACTTTCAACACAAGATTAGCACATCACTTGCCACAACATGTGATTGCCCAATCAAGTAGAGACCCTCCGTACGAGCCACAACTTGCACACTCACACCGATAAAACTCGCCAATCTGAGCCACAACTCAAGGAATGATCATGTTCATCCACCATCTCGAGCCATATCTGAAAGCATGTGATTCCTAGCAACAACTCAAGGAATGCCACGTGTTTACCTTCTATCCCGAGCCATAACTTAAAGAATACGATTCTAAGCCTTTCAAGGAAGGCTCCAACAAGTTCATCTTTAAGGTATCACTCAAAGCATTGTAGACCATGCACAACCAAAGAAACAAGCCAAGGGTCGTGTTAAACTCTAAATCTCGTTATGCACATGAAACTACTATTCAAAGCACACCATACAAATAGTTGACCATGGACCCAGGAAATATATTATGCTTCCACGAACCTGTCCGCTCGTGTTCCAACCCCTACGAACCTCCTCGCTCATTGTCCAACTCTACGGACTTCCTCGCTCGTAGTCCAACACACGTAATTCATCCAGCTGCGAACCTTCTCGCTCACAGCAGCTATCAAGTGTGAGCACAGAACATACATGAGAGCATCATAATATGAACCTCCCCGCTCATACTATCATGTGTTTACCACCAGCCATAAACTTGCCCGTTCATGACACAATCAAGGTTCTCTTGGTCCAAGTCCCACATCACAACACACAAAACGCAATTAAAAAGAACATGTTGCCTCTACGCTATCACCTGGCTCTGCCTAAGCGCCGCCAGACGACATTCCATTATAGACCGTCTGGAAAAAATCTTTCACCGCTAGGCGCCAAGCTCAACCAAACCTACTATTCTAGTCTTTGTCGCCTAACGGTTCACTCCTCACTGCCAAGTGCCTCGCGCTCCAGGGATGCCCCTGGTACCCCAATCGCCTGGCGACCTCTCCCGCGTCACCAAACGTTATACCAATAGCATGCCAGCTACTGGTTTAGCACCCCAAAATAGGTTTTAGCACTCCCCACAATTCAAACTCACATTCAGATTACATGTTTATTTTTACAACTTTCATTAGACAGCATAATTACCATGACACACACACACACACTCAAAGTCATATAAGCATACATACTTACATTCATAATTTTACCCATGGCTTCACTTAAGTATGGTCAATTGTATTTATAAATTCAAACAAATTAACCAATACTGACTTTAACAATAAGTTACAGTATCACAAATAACTCATTACCAACTAGTATTACTCAACCTCTTTTACTTCTAATGTACTATACCCAACTCAAGCTTTTACCAACTCTCCATGACAATTCAATCATTGTTAGATCTCCATCCATTACAATTGGTCAATTTTATATAATTATCACATGCAGGATTTAGCCTCACCCTCACAAAATCCCAAAACGTTCCTAGAACAATCACATAATGTAATTGCCACTATTGCAATGTTTATCACCTGGTGGTGCATACTTTCCGCTAGGCGGCACATCATATTATGGACAAACCCTAGATTTTTTCCAGCACCCGTGATGAACCCTAAACCCTTAAATATCGCTCTCGTCAATTAAGCACATGAATTCACATAAATATGTGGTTTTCCACATAGAGACTCAACCAATAATTTCATACCTTTGCAATTTATCATTATTGAACTCTAAGAATCATATTTAGATTTCAGTTACACCCTTCAAAATTAACATGGATTTATCATTATCACATGGATCCTTCATGGTTTATATCCCAATTCGGACACAATATTACGCATACATTGTGTATAGAATACTATCACAAGAAACCTAGAATAATACAAAATCCATAAAAAAATTGCAAGAGCAGCACCAGCGTTCGCATCACTTGGCGGAGTGACCCTTGCCACCAAATGGTTCATCACAAAAACACAAAAATGGGTCCAGCTCTCATGCATCGCCTGACGGCTTTGAATGCCTGCCAGGTGGTTTCTAGAATTTTCTAGAAATGTGAAAACAAATACACTTTTGATCATGCAGAGGCACCACATTTATACATCATGATATGAAACATAATAAAATGAACTGACACATAAATAAGCTCCCCTAACCTGGTAATATGTGCTCCAATTGCAAAACTTAAGTTAGCATTTTGATCCACAAAGCCTACCTCACCCTCCCCTTCGTTCAGCTCTTCCTCTTACTCACTAAAATACAGTGCTTACTCTGAAACTTCTCTCTCAAAGAATGCATCAATGGTAGTCTCAACAAAAACCACTCTTTCACCCTTAATTGGCCTCTTAACCATGCCTTGATTAATCTTAATGGCAGTAAAAACGAAATTTACATTAAAATTAGTTTAATGGTTATTCAATGACTCCCATAACATGATTTTCCAACCCCATTCCAATTGACCTCTTAGATGGCTAGGTTTTCTGACCTTTCCCATCCATGCCAAAAATAATTTTAGCAAAAAGAAACTTATTTCACGTCTACCAAGACTAGAACACACAACCATCCAATTTCAAAGCAAGCGCACAACCAATTCAACAAATTCATGTTTCATGATAATTCTTATAAATCTAGGATTATGTTATCACTAATCATGATCAAGTAGCTTATTATTAAAATAATAAACAATTAAAATACACCCAATTGGCATGACTAAGTACTCTCAACCACTTGAGTTAATGCTATTCCTTGTCATTAATTCTAGCATTAATTACCATAAAGGTTCCCATTACCCGCATTTATTAAATAATAATTTATTTAATTATTTAAATTTCTCAGGTCTTACAATGACGACCTTCTAGAATGAAAGTACCTTGGGAGCTCTACTCAACCCCGAAGTTCTGCAATATAACATAAGAAAATTAAAATCTAATTTGTATAAAATCATATTATTATTTAGATAAAAGTTAAACGTGTAGGATCCCGATGATCATAGCGAGGCTAACTTCCACTTTTCATGACAATATGGTGGTAAAGGAGGCTTAGGACAATCACCTTCAGAAGGTGGAGGCCTAGACTTTTCTTTTTCTATCAATATTTCATCTTCAAGCTTTTTATACTCACCACCAAACAAGAAGTGTGGCTATTTATTATGAGCATTTATCCCATGGGTTTTTATCATCTTTTCCTGTAACATATAAAATTTATTTTATGAATTAGTTCAACCTGTACACAATTTCAACAAATTGAATTCAAGTAAACTAGTCTTTCATCCCTCATATACACTAGACTCAACAACAGAGTCCAAGTCTTTTCATCAATTGCCTTGTATATCTCACATCGATTTTAATTCCTTTTAGGTTCAAAGATAGACCTAGACATCAGTTTTGTCTTAAAACCACTAAATTTCTTGGTAATCGATGGTAAACATTTATTTTTAAGCATCACTACATTTGGATAATCAAGTGTCCTCTCCAATAAAAAAATGCACATTAATATAATAAAACTATAAATTCAACACATTAATGAATTTACCAATAAATCTTGTCATATCATGTTCTGGTCAACTTCAGACACATGATCGAAATTAGGAGTGAAGAAGGATATTATGTCACGTACCAGTACTCTGAAATAGCTTCTGAAGATGTTTGCATTAGGACTTGAAGTTATACTAGTGACGAAGTCAACAATGACAAATGTCTCACCAATAGCTTGTCTCATCAAGATTTATCTTAATCTAGTGCCTCCTCTAGTGGGTCTCGTTGTAGGTCCTTCATCTCTTGATGAATTATGATAGTGATTGATATATTTGTTGTTAAAAGAAAAAATACACAAAAAGATTAATAACAAACATTTAAAATATCAAATAACATATTATTTAACAAAACACAAATTTGTAAAAAAAAAATGAGATCCATACATAAAGTTATGGATTTATCATCTGTATATTCCCTCATCGTGATCTTCCCAAATTGCATGTACATTTATCATTGTCTTAAATGGACGAGTGTCAACAATATGAAATTTACTCAATTTCTCTTCATTAACATCAATTTATTTTTTCCCATGAAGAGCGACAACCAATGTCCAAGCACAAGATTTTTTTAATAAAAAACTTAAGATGCTTGATGTGCCATGATAAAAGAATTAAGATGAAGAGAGTTGTCACATCATTTCCACGTCATTTCTACGTAATCTAAGTGAATGGGCCAACATTTAAGGCCTAGTAGTGGCATTTTTGCAATTCTGCACCAAGTAGTGGCATTTTTGTAAATAGTAGTGGCAGAGTTGATTTGACCACGAGAATTTTTATGTCATTTGGGCATGCAGCCGCACTTCATCTCTTTTAACCTCCATTTTCACATTTTCAAGCTTTGGTAGGTGTCCATGGAAGTGCTCCTTTCGTTTTTAATGTTTTTGCACTAGTTTTTACCATTTTTATGCTCCTTTCGTTTTTAACGTTTTTGCACTAGTTTTTACCATTTTTATGCACATTTGACAACATCCAATGTGGGATTTTCGTTTTGAATTCATTTGGTAGCTTGGGCATCTCATTTGTGGATTGTATTGATTTGGAACAACACCCATGTTGGGGTGTTTGGTTTTTTATATCACAATAATGTTTTTCATTCCATTGAAGCTTTAGAATTCTCTTTTGCTCTTAAAATTGTGTTTTGATAATTTGTAAGTTAGGGTTTGATGCCCTGTTTTTGTGAATCTCATTTTGAAGGGCTTGTGTGCTCCATCTCCATTCCTAGATAAGCTTTTTGCATTGATTCTTGACGAAATTGAAATGAAACCATGAGATTGTTGGTTATTTTTGGGTTGTATTCGGAATTGCATTTGTTTCAAGTTGTGTTTTGATGATAAATATGTGTACAACTTACGACATCAAACTTCAATCCATCTGCTACTTCTGATTTAGTTTTTTGCTTAATGCTTTAGAGTAGATGAATCTATCTTTTTCTTAATATTAGATTTGGAATATTATTGGTAAGTAATTTAGTTTTTAAGTAAGCTGAAACATACAAAAACTACAACAATCTACAATTGTTGGAAACGAAGTTAATGTTTTTGGTCATAATTGTTTTGCTTTTAATGCATGAATTTAACCGCCACTAATTAAGAAGGAATTGGATGGCTATTGTTAGATTCTTATATGACTTAACTTACATGATAAACTTTGTGTATACTTGTATATATAAGTAAGAAGTGTAGAATAAGTATCACGGATGGGCAAAATATCAAATTTTCTTGATTTCATCTACTTTTGTTCTAATCCAATCCATTTAGCTAAATATCCAATCCATTTAAAATCAATTTTATTGGATCCAAATTTCAATTTGATCTACTTTTTACATATTTTATGGATTTGATATCCATTCTCTAAATCCATATTTTTAAATATGAATAATCCAAAAAATCTAATCCAAATCTTGCAATCTAAATTTTTAGTTGGATTAGGTTGAAGGTCGAGATAGACTAGCCTAAATTTTGCCATATTCAGTTAGTCGGTGCGAACCAAATAAGGTCGTATTCGGCAAAGTCAACCATGTACAAAATTTGCTCATATTCGGCCAAATTCAATCAAGTTGACCCCGGTTGAAATTTGGCCCAGTAGTCCCTGGTCAAAATTTGGACGTATTCTGTCGAGTCGACCCCGAACCAAATATGAGCGCATTGAGGAGTGTTGACCCCGGACAAAATTCGATCGTATTCGACTAAGTCGGCCCCGTCAAAATTTGGTTGTATTGAACTGCGTCGGCCTCGACCAAAATTTAGTCGAGTTGGCCTCGACCAAAATTTGGCTCTAGCTAAAATTTGGCCTTATTTGGCTAAGTAGACTCTAGCCGAAAGTCGGCCAAATCTAGTCAAGTCGATCCTAACCAAAATTTTGTCGAGTCGATTCTTGCCAAAATTTGTTTGTATTTGGCCATGTTTTCCCGACCAAAATTTGGTCGTATTCGACCAAATTTTATCGAGTCGGGCTTGACCGAAATTGGGACATATTGAGCTGAGTCGGTCTTGACTGAAATTTGTTCGAATTTGGCCGAGTCGACCCTTGCCAAAATTCGGCCAAATTCGACTACGCTAGCCCTAACCAAAATTCAACCGAGTCAGCCACGACCGAAAGTCATTCGAGTCGATCTCATGCTGAAATTCGGCTGAGTTGACCATGACCAAAATTATGCAAAATTCGATCGTGTTAGCCCTCAGGACAAATGTTTTAGAATATTCAATTTAAATTTCTATTGTAAAAAATGAATTCTGAATTTTGAACTTGATCCAAATATTTGGATCTAGATTTTTAAAAATATTAAACTAGTTCTGCTAAAAAAATAGGTTTAGATAAAAAATTTGATCCAATTATTTGGATCTAAAATGGATATGGATTAGATCATTAAAAATCCAATCCATGATCCTGTCTAACTATGATGGAGTGAAAACAATTAATTAATTATATATATATATATACATATATATATATATATATATACATATATATATATATATATATTATTGTATCAAAAATGTTATTTTAACATCATATATTTAACTCACTTTTGACACCAGCTTATGTGTCAAACGGTTAGCATTTCAGTTTAATATATTTATTTATTTTTGAAGTGTGTCACGTGTGGTGGTTCGAGGGAAAGTTAAGAGTGTATTTCAAAGGGAAAAAGGAAGGTCGTCTGAGTCGAGTGAGGACAACCGGTGTGTTTCGTCTTCTTGACGACATTTTGTGGTGGTATAGGGTGTTGCTCTCTCCTTCCATTACTTATTTGTGTGAGTTTGTTGGTAAAGGTGTGGGCTTTGGTGCAGAAGCCATGTGAATGTTTTTCGGCTAGTTCATCTTCTCGACGACATTGTGGTTTTACAGTGAGTTAACCGTATTTGTGTTATTTTGGTTTGTTGTATTGTAGATGTTAATGGGTGAGTGGATTTCTTAAAGTTGATGCCTTTCGCATACACACAGAAATAAAGTTGAAGGTGTCTGATTATTTCCAAGAACTACATGTTGATGTTGACCATATTCGTTTGGTTAATGAGTTTCCTTTTCGTCGTTGTGCGTGGTTTGATAGTGTGGAGTGTGGTCTTCCTTTGTTGACCCGTTTTTGGGGTTTTGTAAAGGTGTCACCTTTGTAAAGGAAACCATAGTCGCATGATGTGAAGTTTTTGGGCATGTTGTTTATGGTGAAATTTGGTGTTGTGGCTCACTAATTTTTGGATGGTGTTATAGTTTGATGTTTTGTGGAACCTTGGGAGGAAATCATGGCCTTTATTGTAGTTTGACTTCATGGGCAACTTATTTTGGTAGATTTTAAGTCAGATGAATATGTTTTGTTTGTGTTGGGTGCGATTTTTTTTTCTCCAAATGTATTGTTTTTTTACAGTTGTTAGGTTTGCGGTTAATGATTTGGTTATTGGTGGGTTGGTTTAAAGATGTTGTGTGTTTGCATGTGTTATCTTGGTTGTATTTGTGCATGTGTTAAAATTGATGTGTTTATTTTTGTTAAAAATTTGTGTGACTGAATTCAAATTGTTTTCTATTGGTGAGTGATTTTTGATTCAGTGAATAGAAGTGTTATAAGTCATGGCTTTTAACAATACAATTAATGAAAAGGTTTGTCAAATTTGCTATTGTAATGTGTTATGCTTTTGATGTCCTTCCTAATGGAAAGTCGTAGCTTTATAATTTATTTTTTGTTTTGGTGTATGGTAGACTCGGTTGCATATATTTTGTTATACAAAGTACATTGTTGAAATGAATGGGTTGATCTTGGTCAACCACCATGCAAGGATTGCAGATACATCATTCAAATGGTCTTTGCACATGGGTAATCCATTACCAATTTGGAACCCTATTATGTTAGAGTTGGTGAAGCGTTGATTTTTTGTTAGCAATTCATTTCGTATCATGCAACGGTCGATTCCTTTAACCATTGCTGACATTTGTATATGTTTTAGGATTGGGTGTAGGTGTAAGACCCGGGAAAAAAATAGACTAAAGGAAAACACATGGGAAAAATTAATGACTTCATTAAGATTGTTGATTTATTTAATTTAATTCGATTATTAAATTATGAAATATGAAATAATTATTATTTGAGTGATTTAAGTTATTGTTGTATTTATAATAATTATTTAAGTGATGTAAGTTATTGTTTTTTATTTTAAATTTTAATCTAATTATGATTTGTTGAAAACGAGTGTTTATAACATGCAAAGCGCGTAGGAAATCTTGAATAAGCATATAGGTTAATGGTTGAGGTATATGGTATGTGTGCAAGGACACTGGTTTGAACCTGGTTGGTTGAGTTTTGGTGGTGTTGGTTTAAAATCATATTTTTTTCTCATTTAAAGTGTGGGCCCACAAAACTTTTCCAATTAAATTTCTCTCTCTTTTCACGTTGCTACATGCAATGCTTCACGTGTAATGTTTGCTTCTAAAAAGTGGAAAACTTGTTGCCAGAGAAAAGAAAATGATCAATCAATTAAGATTTTGGTTTGTTTTATTTTTATTTTTTAGAATTTTAACTGAAAGATTTAATATAGGGTTAGATAAGGTCAAACCCCAAAAGATTTTAAGGGTATATAGGTTGAAAGTTAGGGTTTTAGAAAAGAAGAAGATTAAAGAAATTGAGAGTTGAAGCCTACGGGAGCAGAGTGAAAGAACCAAATCCAAGTAGGGGAAGCCAACCTTATTTTCTTGTTTGATCTTGATTTTCTCTATGTTTTATGCTAGCCATGGATGTATGTGTTTCATTTCTTTCACTGGCTTATTTCATCACTGGTGTGGGGAGCTTTAAGAATGTGGTGGGTTCTCTTTGAACTGTGTTAATGTGCTGCAACCATATGTTGGGGTTGTACTGCGGTGTGGGGTGCGTATTTTTTGTGGTCATTTGAGGAGAATGGGTTCTCTTCTTTACCATGCGATGAGTAACTCGTTGGGTTGTTTCGAGTTTGTGCATGCTGGCATTTTCGTGGTCACTGATGCATCGGGGAAAGAGACGTGGCTATGGTGTCTAGTAGTAGTGGGTTCATATAGAGTTATAAGGTGATGAGTGGCGTGAGCGAGGGTGGCTGAAGTTGTTTCATGTGGAGGTAGTTTCATACTTGTAGTTGATGCATGAATATTGGAGTGAGTTAAAACACTATTATGGGAGGGAACGTGAGGCATCTTTAAATCCTTTTTGGTTTTTACTTGTACTTTTTTATCCTTCACGTATTTTTTAACGTACCATGGTGTGGCAGCATGTGAGTTTCCTGTTGTAGTGGTTCACTTTTGGTTGGTTCTTTATATCATAGGTTTAGGTGATTGGGGAGAGATATATGGATGAACACTCAGTATGTGTTTCTCTTTTTCATTCACACTTTTCATTGGTTGATGGGTGCAAGATTTCTATACTTTTCTTAGTCACGGGTCCCACTTTTGCTTTGAAGGTGAGAGGTTACGTGAGAAGGTTGGAAGCATGAAAAGGTTCATGGGTTTCATGAAAGGAAGCATGAAAGTGCAATGCATGGTTTTAATGTTTAAATGGTGACTTTAATTGGATGTGGTATTTTGGGAGGGCCTACAGGGAATAGAAATTCTCTCTTTTCACTCTTTTTCAGCAAAGATTTCTCTCTCCTTTTGTTTTTCTTTGTTTAGGACCATACGTATATTTTTTTCTTTACATGGTGCAGATCACGTAAAAGCATTGCAATATCTCTTGGTTTCTTTTGTTAAACAAATCCTACCACCTATGATTTTGGCTTGATGCTTCTTTACATGAATTTCTTGTCTCTCTTTAGCTATTGTTTTTTATTTGGTTCATAGTCAAGTGCAGTACTTGTCTTCCTTTGTATGTTATTTTAAATTCACGTTTGGGGTGGTGTAGAGGAGTTACATTGCATGATAAAAGAGTGAACCATAGCTTTTCCATGGTGCATGACTTCTCTTTTCCTTTTTATTCATGGTGCAGGTTTTCTTCATTTGCACACCACAGTGCTTTTCTCTTTCTTCGTTTTTTTTTTGTCTCTTTCACGTAATGCATAGGAGTTAATTTTGAATAGGTGGGCCACACATATATGCTATTACTTGTTTAAGCACGTAGAGGTACAATAATAATATAGACTTCTTATGTTGTTGGAATGTTTGGTTGGTGCATGGATGGGGTCCACGTGCAAGGATTGGTTTCTCTTTAAGCTTTTGAGTTGCAGTGTACTATATGATGATGTAGTGGTGCAGGTTCCTTTCAAGTTTTGTTATTTTTCTTACTTATTGTTAGAATGATTGGGATTGATGTTTTTTTAAATCTAAGCTTGGTTTTTGGAAACTTTTAAAGGTTAGTAGTTTTGAGAATAACATGCATAAAGTGGTTTTACGTTAAGGTGCATTCACATGTTTTCTCTATAATCTATCTCATGGTACTCCTTGTAGGGTGGCGGTGGTGCCTCTAAGAATTGTATGCTATCACTTTTTAGTTTGTTGTTTGGCTTTCAAGTTTGGTCTTTTAGCTCACGTGATGGTCTTGGGGCTCACATCACTAGTGCAGGGAAGGCAAACGACAGCGGTTATTTTGCACTTTTGGCTTTGGGTTCGCACCCGAGGCATATACTGCCGAGGTAAAAAGACTCTCGTTTATGCCTCGGTTATTAACCCAAGGCAGAAAAAGTAGTTACTGCCTCGATTTCCTCCAACCGAGGCCTAATTGTGTATCAGAAATAAATAAAAAAATTCGAGGGAGCAGCGGCGGTGCAGGCGGAATGAAGGGTTGCTACTCCAAGTCCTTCAACTTCACACCCACCACTTCTTCCCCACTCCCACCCCTTTTCACAAATTCCCCAATCTCCTTCTCCAAACAAACCACCCTCAACCCTTTTGAACCATCTCAACAAAACCTCTCAGAGCACTCTTTGCATAAACACCCATCACAGCTTCGAAACCCTGCTTCCGCGAAATCCCGACTCACGATTGGATCGTCGAGGATTGACAAAACGAAGTGCTTCAGAAACGACGCCGTGCCCCCGTGCTAGCTCTGCTGGTACGCGTGGAAGCTCTCCGGCTGCCACCGCTGGTTCGCCTGCGACCGCTTGATGGCCGCCATGAGCGAGTTCGACACCGGAGCGAGTTCCTCCTCATCGCCGCCGCCACCCCCCTTGGACGACGGAAGCCGGTCCAGCGATACCCCAACGGAGCAGTGGTAAAGCCGGAACAAAGGCTGGGGTGCAGTGGAAGAAGAAGAAAAGATTTGGATGTTGTGTGGGGATGCTCGGAGAAGAAGAAAATCGTGATGGTTTGCGCGGCTGCAAAAGGATTTAGGGTTTTTTAAACCCTACGAAGCCATACTGCCTCGGTTAATTCGAAACTGAGGCATATTGTCTTACTATATGCCTCGGTTGGCAATAGACCTGAAGCAAAAAGGTTCATACTGCCTCGGTTATAAAAGAACCGAGGCATATTCTATCAGTGAATTAAAAAAAAATAATACAGCCAAGTAACTGCATCGGGTAAAAAAACCTGAAGCAAAAAAGCTATTAGGCCTCGGTTCTATGGTAACCGAGGCATAAAAGCAGTTAAAAAATTTCAGATTTTGTGAACAGCGCGAATTCGCAATTTTTTTTAAGTTATATGCCTCGGTTAGTATAACAACCGAGGCATAAAAGGTGCATTTAATTACAAAAATGCCACCGCATGTTTATATGCAGCGGGTATGCAGGAACCGGGGCATATACTGCGATGTAAAAACTTTAAAATGCACTAGTGCATGTAAATGTTGTTTGCCTTCTTTATGGCTTTGGGTGCAAGTAACATGAATGCATATCTTCCTTCTATTCTTCTTTGGTTGCTTGGTTGTCCTTTATGGTGATTGAGTTTGAATGAATGTTACTGTCGCAACCGAATAAGAAAACGAGTTTGAAAAGAGATTTGGGAGTCGCCACCATAGTTATTCTGGAAAACTATGGAAAACCATAAAAATAAGACAAGTCTGCGAAAAACCAGATTTTGGATCCGAGAATCGGTTATGCGTAGGGAATGTGTTAGCACCCTACCGCGCCCGCCCGAAGGCGGTACCTTTAATTAAAAATGCAAAGTTGATGTGATTTTCAAAATATTAATTTTCCCCAAAAATATTAAGACAAAAATGCTAAAAGAAACAAAATATATTTTTTTAATTTTTTGGGTCCGACAAGGATTGACCTTGGTCCTACATATTCTCATTCAAAATGAGAAATCAGGGTTACGTAGTTCTTTCAAAGATATTTGAAAAACAATTAAGAAAATGATTTGATTTTTTGGAGGTGAACCTAACAAGGACTGTCCTTGCTCCTACGTATCTCACAATGGAGAATCAAGGATCACGTAGTTCTTAAAAAGACTTTGTTTGAAAAAGTTTATATTTTTATATTTTTTTGTATTTTTTTGAATTACTTGAGAATACATGTCACACGACGCGGGCGGTCGGACAAACACTAAAAGAGAAAGAAAATATTTTTTGGTATTTTTGAAAATGAGTGTCACACAACGCGGACGACTGGACAGACACAATGAAAGAGAACTTTTTTATTTTTTTATATATTTTATTTTTTATAATTTTCAAATATTTTTTTTTCTATTTTTTTTTTGTAATATTTTTAATTTTCAAACATTTTGTTTTTTTTTTAAAGAAAATAAAGAACAACAAAATAAAAGATAAAACTTAATTAAGAAGGATAAAAGTGAAAAACTAAAATATGATGGTGCATGAGTAATGTATGAGGTGTGTGTACAGGAAAAATGGGAGTGCAACAAGTAAAACTTAAGCAAGCTTAGAGCAACAACCAGAACACAAAATCAAGAGGGGTGTGGAGTTAACAGTTTTGGGGTTACATGTAACAAGTGACCAACAGTAAAAACAAGTAGTGGTGAAGAAATTAGAAACCAGTGGTGCGCGAGGTAACCCAGCCCATCTTCTCCTTTCCTTTTTTTCAGAAAAACCCTGGAGTGGTTTCTCCTTCCCCTTCACGCATGGAAGGCCTATGGCCAACCAAGAACCAGCTGCCACGCAATCTATGTCAGCCAAAGTCATCACCGGCCACGTCATTTACCACCGGAGCCGTCACCGTTGACGTCGGAGGCCACCCCTTTTCTCCTTTTCTCTCGCAGGATCGACACCCGCGCTAGGAGTCACCGTCACGCGTCTGCTCCTCAAGAACTGCTACTACCATGGCCACTGCACCGCGTCATTACCGTCGGAAACGTCACCGGCAACATCCTGTGCTTAGTCCGAAATTGCAAAACCGAGCCACCACACCTCCATCTCCCTCAAACTGCTTCACGATTCACCGTTTGAAGCTCTGTTTCGCCTCTATTTCTCTATTTTTGGAGTTCAGATTATTGGGTCCTCTTTGTTGTAGATTGGATGGTGTTGGAGGACGAAAAATTAAGAATGGTTTGTACAAGTAGAATGATGCGGAGTGCTCGATGAAGAGAGGAATCTAGAGGTGTGTAGAGTAGGAACGGTTGGTTCTGGAAGAATGGTGTGGTGGTTTTGTGTTGTGTTGGTAGAGACCAATGCGTGGAGAAGGGGAGAGTGGGGCTTTTGGCGTTCACATGAATTGATGGTGTTTTCTCTCAATTCCGTAGAGGAAGAGAAAAGGTAATGAATGAATTCCCCCCGGTGGTTCTCTGTGGATGGGTTTTTTTTATGGAAAAAATGGAGAAGTTGAAGTGTTTTTCTATTTTGAGATATGTGATGGTGATAAAGGAGAAAAAGGAGATGGTGAAAAAGTGAAGGTTACATGTTGAACAGTTTTGTAAAAATCGATGGATTGATTTTGGTTGTGGCGTGTAATGGCTAAGGGAATAGGCCGTGATGATTGGGAAGGGGCGTGGGTTCCCTTTTTAGGGTTGCAGGGTTGCAGGAGAGATTGGTTTTACATGAAAAAGTGCATGAAAAAAAATAAAAGTAGTGGTTTGCTTGTGGGCCCGGATGTGATTTAGTGGTTTGCTTGTGGGCCCGGATGTGATTTAATTTCTTTTTTCAATGAAAACCTTTTTCTTCCTTTTTTCAATTTCGGTGCAGGTGAGTAATGAATTGGTGAACCATTAGAAGGAAGAGTGACACGAGTCACTTCTTGAATGGAGGAGAATTGGGGGGTACGAATAGAAAAAGCATATGAGTGAAATATTGGACTATTAAACCATTAAAGAGGAAAAAAGAGATTCGTTTCTTTGTCTTTTATTTTTTTCTTGTATTTTTATGTTTTCTTTTTTCTTTGTTTTTCTTTTACTTTTTGCTCTTTTTTTCAAATATGTTTTTTTTTTCTTTTTCTTAAATAATAAAAAAGTAAAAATAAATATGAAGAAAATTTGTAAATAAAACAAAAATAAACAAAACAAGAATAAAACGAAATAAAAATAAAAATAAAATAAGATGAAAATAAAAAAATAAAATAAAAGTAAAATAAGATAAGGATAAAAAATAAAAATAAAAATAAAAATAAAATAAAAAAATAAAAAGTAAATAATACATTATAACCTGGACAAAATTGGGTGTTGACAGCTGCTCCTCTTTACTTAGACTTTATTAGATAATATGAAAATGTTACGTTTTCAAATTATCGTGGTAAAAGATAAGTAAAGATAGAAACACTAATTTTATCCGGATTTTCAAGAGGAAAAAGATGAGTAAAAATCGATTCACACGGGTCTGACGACCAATTCCGTGAAGAGGCTCGTGATATGGAAAGTAAAAACGAGACTCAACCATTCCACCGGAGAGGGTCTTAATGTGACAAAAATCAACGACCATTCCATTGGAGAGGGCCTTGATGTGACAAAGAAATTAATGACCATTCTATTGGAGAGGGTCTTTAATCTGACAAAGAAATCAATGACCATTCCATTGGAGAGGGCCTTGATGTAAACATAAGAAAATCAATGACCATTCCATTGAAGAGGGTCTTGCTGTAACAAAGAAATCAATGACCATTCCATTGGAGAGGGCCTTGATGTAAACATAAGGAAATCAATGACCATTCCATCGGAGAGGGCCTTGATGTAAACATAAGAAAATCAATGACCATTCCATCGGAGAGGGCCTTGATGTAAACATAAGAAAATCAATGACCATTCCATCGGAGAAGGCCTTGATGTAAACATAAGAAAATCAATGACCATTCCATCGGAGAGGGCCTTGATGAAAGAAGGATCTAGACTTGACCAATCCCAAGGAGAGGGTCGTTGTCCGAAAGGAGAACACAAGAGTTGACCATTCCTAAGGAGAGGGTCGCGAGATAGGCTTAGCGGGCCAAGTGAGATGGGTTTTGTGGGCCAGATTAACCTAGGATTGGAGGTCAATACGAAACTGGGCTTGTTGGGCCAATACAGAATTGGGCTTGGTGGGCCAGTACGGAACTAGGCTTGGTGGCCAGGCAAAGCTGGGCTTGGTGGGCCAGTACAAAACTGGGCTTGGTGGGCCAGTACAGAACTAGGCTTAGTGGGCCAGTACGAAACTAGACTTGGAGGACATATAGATCTTTCATATGAATGAAGATGACCATTAATCTGAGAAATGCCAAGAAGAGATTTTTGTAAATCGACTCCTTCAGAAGAAACAATGGTTGAAGATGTATGATGCATTAAAATGCTCACTCATGTTATGATGTCAAGATATTTGTGCTTTATGAACAATGATATATCATGCAAACGGTTATTCATGATGAAAAGCATGTTTTCTCATTTCAATCACAAGGGATCAAAACATTATTGTAGAGATCAAGATCCTGAAATGTATGAATGCATGATGAAAAACTTGTTATGCTCTACCTTTTGAAAATTTTTGCTAGAGTCAAGTGTTCTCTTTTCAATCATCAAACTCATTGCTGTGGAGATATGTAGGATGAAAAACTACCTATTTTGAAATGGAGTAATGATCGCAAGAGATAGTTGACAAGGCGTTCAAACATTGGTAACCATGTTTTCAAAGAGAAGAAACAAGTTGTTGAAACTTTGATAGGGTGTTGAAACCCCAACTTAATAAGGAGAAAAACAAGATGTAGAACCTTGGCAAAGCATAGGAACTCTAACTTAAACAAGAGAGACCAGATGTCGAAACCTTAGTGTAGGGATCAGGGTGTTGTAACCCCGATATGTAGGAGACACAAGGTGTCAAAACCTTGGTGCAGGGATTCATAACCCCAATATGTAGGAGGAACAGGGCATCGTAACCTTGGCGCAGCGATCAAGGTGTCGTAACCCCGATATGCATCAGAAACAAGGTGTCAAAACCTTGGTGCAGGGATCCAGGTGTCGTAACCTCGATATGCAGGAGAAAACAAGGTGTCAAAACCTTGGTGCAAGGATCAGGGTGTCATAACCCCGATATGCAAGAGAAACAATGTGTCAAAACCTTAGTGCAGGGATCAGGATGTTGTAACCCCGATATGCATCAGAAACAATGTGTCAGAACCTCAGTGCAGGGATCAGGGTGTTGTAACCCCGATATGCATCAGAAACAATGTGTCAGAACCTTAGTGCAGAGATCAAGGTGTCGTAACCTCGATATGTAGGAGAAAACAAGGTGTCAAAACCTTGGTGCAGGGATTAGGGTGTCGAAACCCAGATATGCATGAAAAGTTCAATGCCTGATGAAAACAATGTTGGTGGTGTTTTGTCCTTTGATTATTCTATGCAAGTATGAGCCAACTGTTTCATTTGCAATCATCAAACTCATATTTATTTTCAATGTTTCATGAAAATGAGGAATGTCATATTTATCGAGGTCTAACATCTGAAATGAGTATATCTTTGACTTTCTCTTTTATGATATTAGTGCACGCATGTTTGAGTTCATAAGTTAATGAAAGCTATAAATGTTTGGGAAGAGTTTGAAGGAGACTGAGATAGTCGTGCGGGCACGTTGTCTCCACACACCCTTCAAAGGAGAAGCAATATGTGAATACAAGAATCCCAAAAATTGCCCCAGTTATAGTGTATGAGAAAAAGGGTATAAGGATATTGATCAATGAATGTTATGGTGAGATATTCACGTGAAACCCACGAAACTACCCCAGTTTTGGTGTTTGGAGAAGAATTTGAATGAACGAGCGATGTTCTTTCAAAAGGGGTAGTGGAAATGGAAAGGATTGGGTGAAAAGGATTGCCCCAGTTGGTTTATTTTTCTTTCACTTGCCTTCGATCAGATAATAGGGTGTTCCCTTCTTCATGAGACATTATTTTTCTTTCACTTTTTCTTCACTTTTGAAATCAACTCTTTGGTCTGATCAATTTATTGAAAAACTTTTATTTTATTTCTTTTGAAGCATTATCTAAACAACATGTATGAAATTTTCGATGGCTTAGAAGGGGTTGGATGAGATGACGAGGACCGACTAGGGAGCTGACCCAGTTTGATTTAGTCTCAGGGCACCAAGAATGTTTGGGCTTGCCCCAACTATTGATGACATGAAGAAAAATGATATGGACTTCAAAAGTTGACCCAGTGTGAGAGTATGGATTGGCTTCAGGGTACAAAATGTGTTTGACTTGCCCCATTTATTAATGAAAGGGTTGGACAAATTAAGAGGACTTCAAAGATTTCTCTGATTTGAGGACCTGGATTAACACACAAATTGTGTTTGATCTGCCCCAGTTATAGGAAGGCATGAAGAGGTTAAAAAGTGATGGGGGACTTCAAAAGTTGCCCCTAGCGTGACCATGATGGTTAGGGTGAAATTGCCCTATCTTGGGATAAATGACAAGTCATATGAATGGTGAAATGAAGCAATGTCTAGTTTGGATTTTAGAGAAAAAGGTTGGACAAGGTTTGGGCTGAGAGCAGAGGATATGGTAGGAAATGAAGATGAAATCCATGAAGAGGGTGAGAATGAAACAACGAAGGAGGATGCCCCTTATCTAATTGATTAACCATGCTTATTTTAAAGAGCTTTAGGCACATGTGAATGAAAAACTGTCTGAATCACTAAAAGTAAATCTCAAAACATACTTTTCAATTTTTATTTTTCCTTTTTTTTTGGATTTTGGACAAACCTTTCAGCACGTCAATATGATTTCCATGAATTAAACTTTTTGAAAGGTACCGACAATCAGTCTTGGATCTGTGTGGGCTTTATTATGTTTGTATCGTGGTCAAGGCTAAGGATATGAAAGCAAATGTGGATAGTAAAAACTCAAAAAGATGTGATGATGTCTTGGAAGAATGATCTTTGAATAATGTTACATCATAAATTCATTTGCCTCTTATGTGTTCACCATTTCTCTTTTTTTTCTCTAAACATCGATTCTCTTTTTTTTTGTTTCTTCTTGATGTAACCAAATCATCATTTTTTTGTCTTTTTCAAACTTTTTGATTCTGATGAATTTTTTATTGGTGAACCGTCTGTCAAACAAGAGTGCAAACCATCAATGAGAGGTGACCCTTGTTCAAGGTAATTTCAAAGAAAAATATTTGCTCTTTTAAGTCTTAAAGGGGTAACAAATGATCACATTTTGTGTTTGATGATAAAGAAACATGGCCATACATCATTTCCAAAACATGATTATTTTTTCTTTCAAGAAATTTTAACTCAAGAGGAAAAAAAAGGTTCATGTTAAAGTTTGTCCCTTGCTTTTATTCTTTTTTTTTTGCCTAAACCACCCTTTCAAGTTTTCAATCTAGCAGACTTTTTCTTTTATTTTCATGCTAAGAGATTTGCTCACAGTCTATCCAGGCCAGTGTGCCCCTTTTATGTTGATCCTCCATGAAATTCAAAATGTAGGCTTTATGGTGAAAATGTAATGAAAAAAAAGGATGAGTTTGAAAATCTCATGTTATGCAGATTAGAC
>Ga0214543_1001791_pt1 | contig 42100 bp, 22 predicted proteins | sample CNSS2metaG_FD_160094 | JGI IMG/M metagenome (GOLD analysis project Ga0214543, IMG submission 160094) | Root nodule microbial communities from cowpea collected in UCLA plant growth center, Los Angeles, California, USA - CNSS2 | ecosystem: Host-associated > Plants > Roots > Nodule | place: USA...
CGTATGTTCCGTGCTCACGTTGAGAGATGCCACGTGCGGGGAGGTACGGGGGCTGGTGGATCACATGTGTTGGACTACGGGCGGGTAGGTCCGTAGAGCAGGACTACGAGCGGGGAGGTTCGTAGAGCAGGACTACGAGCGGGGAGGTTCGTAGAGGCAGGACCACGAGCGGGCAGGTTCGTGTGAGCATCATGTTCCCGAGTCCAAGGCTAACCAATTGTATGATTTGAAGACTGTTAAGTCTTGGGGTTAGGGTCTTGGCCAAGATTTATAGATAATGATTAAGATGGGTAAATGATCTATCTTGTGTTTACATGCTTGTTATTTTATTTTCTCAGCTCACCCTTTCTGTTTGTGTGTGGCGATGATCGTGTAATTCGTTACACGGGAGCAGATGTTGATACAGGTGGTGCTGAGGATGCTCAGATGGCGGAGTGAGGGCTAGCATGGGAGTAGTGCTAGGGTTTTGCTAAATTGTACTTTATGTTTTAAATACAAATTTTGGTAACTTGTAACCTGTTATAAATTCAGTTATGAGTTTTGGTGCGCTATCTTAATAAATTGAAATTATCCCGCGTTGGGATTTTTATCGAGATGGCTATTAATGCAATTATTTATTTTAATATTTATTTTTAAGTAATATTCCCTAGGGATGTTACACTTTTCGTAAAATGAAGGTTCCTACTTCGTTAACCGTTGGATCGAGCTGAAATATTAACAGCTAATCCTTAACACATAGTTCTTGATTTTGCCTGGTCGGATCTTGAATCGAAGTTCTGTAGTGAGAGCATTTTTTATCGCAAGATCACTGTAGTTTGGTTGTTGACAGCGTTGACCTTTGTTGCTTGTTTGGTGCATAACTTTCTTTATATTTATTCAATGAAGTTGGTTCTTGTTTCATTTGGTTCTTGATTCAATCATATTTAATTTGAATATAAATACAAAATTTTTGGAGCTTTACACAAGCTGCAGTTTTATTTATAAAATCCCAAATCGTTTGCAGAATGTGTTGTTAAGTTGGATTGGATAAAAATTATAAGAATTAGTTATTTTCCAAGAGAGAAATATGTTGTATGATTTTAATATGTGTCTTCAAATGCTTGTGTGAGAATATAGGAGATTCCATGGGGGAGATCCTATTTGATTTGATTAGTAGTGTCTTCATTGGTCAGGACATAATTCCATGAATCTCTAGGTGAGATCTTATGGTGGTGCCTGATTAGTCAGGATATAATTCCACGATGGTTGCGTGGTGGTGCCTCATTGGTCAGGACGTAATTCCATGACCCTTATTAGTGGGAGCTCATGGTGGTGCCTCATACTTAGGACGTAACTCCACGAAGTTCGTGGTGGTGCCTCATTATATAATTTAGTAAGGATTCATGTAAGGATTGCATCCTGACACTCTAAAGAGTCAGTTAGTCTCATTTAGAGCATACTAACTCAAGTGGTGAAAGTAGCAGGAGGCCTTAGATATTTTAAGGCTAACCTTGTGAGTGGTAGGGTGAAACACATTGGCAATTAGCTCTGCAGAGCAGTAGAGGTCACCACAAGTGCAAGCATCCGGTGAATCCGACTAATTATATGTATCTGGATAAGTCGTGTCTTGAGTCTTAGTGTATTGTTTGCAAGTCATCACATGATTTGTTGAGGTATGAATCTTGGATTATGAAAATGTATGCAATCGTATGAGAAAATATTTTTCATACTCTAGCTTACCCTTTCTACTTGTTGTATGTTCTGTGTGTGTGGTTTTCTCTTTTTGCGATGATCATCAATTTATTGTTGTGAGCAGATGCAAGAACTCCTCGTGGTCAATAGGGTAATGGAGATTCCGTTGTGTTAGTTTTGAAATGGTTGAAATGGCAAGAAGGGGGGTTGAATTGGCTAGTTAAAAATTTAGGCTATCTTTGAAAGCTAAAAACCACCTTTAATTGAATCAATTAGATCACCAAGTTAGGATGCAAACAATACTAAATTATACTCTTTCAATCGATCAAAAATAGAGTTAATCGATTGATTTTACTAAACAGATTCTGTTCTGGTATAATCAACCGATTGAAACATGAAAACAGTCGACTGAAATACTAGAAAAAATGCAGAAATGCAAATTTGAGTTTTAAACCAGTAACAATGCACAAGATTGATCAAGACAGGTTCCAAATGATTATGCAAACATGCTCAATGTTGCAGATGCCATGAAAACATGCAAGAACAAGAAAAGAATGATTAAAACACAAGTTCTTGAAACTTTAAAATGAAAATTCAAGAGAGAAATGTTATAGAAGAGAGGAGACCACGAGATTTTTATACTGGTTCACTCAAACCTAAGCTACATCCAGTTTGTCAAGGCAACCTGAGCTTGACTTTGCACTATTTCAAAAGATTTACAAAGTATCCACCCTTACACTTTCAAAATATGCAAACACACCACAAAAGACTCTTGAATCACACAAGAATCACACCATCACAGCAAGAACCCTCTTGCAGACCTGGAAAACCACCAGGCACACACACAAAGCTTGAGAAAGATCAAACCTCAGTGGTAGCACAACCCAACCTACCACAAACCACTTTCTCCAAGCTTCAAACCAAGCCAAAAGCTCCAAGAATTGATCCAAGATCAATCTTCAACTGCTGCAAGCTATATAACCATGAAGGAGAGAGTTTCCACGAGTTTCCATAACAATTTCACGTTCAGAACTAATCAACAAACCTCTCTTTCGAAAAAACATAGCTTTTATAGTCAAACTGTTACGAAATTGAACAGGTTGATTTCCAAATCAATTAGTTGATTTCACTTGACTTAAGTGAAATAAGTCAATTAAAAACTAAATCAACTAATTGAATTTGTTGCAGTTTAAGACTGCAGTCAACCTTTTAACCGGTTAAAAAACCATTCAACAGATTAAAAGAAACATTTTAACCTGTTGAAAAACCATTCAACAGATTAAAAGACACACCTAAGACATCTAAATAATGCTATAAGGTCTACAACATGAATTACAAACTTAAAATACAGTTTCTAAATGATGTAACTACATGAAGAGCACACGTTCCAGCCTTGATCAACATGAATGCCATCAAATCTCCTTTCCTTCATCAATGTAGGCTTCATTCCAATGGTAATGGCTTCAAGATAGTTCAAAAGAGCTTCATTAAATTTTCATCAAATCTTCAAGAAGCAAACCACATTGGCTTCTCATGTCAACACGCTGCATAGCTCATCTTGGGCCAGACCCCACCTTTTTCTGAATTCACTTTAGAGTTGTAGCCCATGTATTTCTTTGCCCTTGGGGCACTTACTTTACTACTGTTAAACTTCTTACTCGTGTTGTTGTTGGCATCGTGGTGCGCCTTGGGTTCTTTCCTCGTTTATTTTGAACAATTGTAAGGAGTGACTTCGATACTCCACAAATTTGCTCTTTATATTATATTGTGTGATGTTTCATTTAATTAAGTTGTTTATTAAATGGAACGTTACAATTAAACATTTATTTAATAAATGTATATTATCATTAAAAAAATTAGGCATTTTTTTAAACATAATTTAATAAAGATATATTAATATTAAAAAATGTGTTTTGAAGCTATTTTTTTAAACATAATTTTATAATTAATTTAATAAAAAAAATAAAAAAAAATTAGGTATAATAATAAGTAACATAAAAATTAAGATTATTAAATTAAGTTGTTTTGATACTTAATTATCATTATTTAATTTAAATAATTGCTGTAATTTTTTCTAATTTAGAGATGTTATGTTAAGTAACAATGTTAACTCAATCATTATATTTTCATATGTGACATATGACGAGACGGTTCATGATAATAATTTCTTTCTTTTTAGTTTGTCTTTAATATTTGATTGAAAAAATTCTGTATATGATGACATATGAAATTTAAAAAAAGTATATGGGACAAGATTGAACATGAATATCATGGGACAGGAAGCAGTAGAGTCCCTGACGCGATCATTAGGCAGATTATTGGTCTTTTGGTTATATCCAACTTGTCTACTGTGTAAGCATTCCACACCACATATAATCGTCTATTCGTAATTATTTTGTTCAATGACTACCTTTCATCCAGGTGAATAATTGAATATATGGTCCCTACTGAAGGAGCAGTATCAAGTGTAATCTCGCTACTCGATCTACAAAATTTTCAATTATTGAAATAGCACTGTATTATGTATTTATTAATAAAATAATATTCGTATTATTTATACCAGTAGAAACACATGTATTATGAGAGTATGTGTATTCATTTTTTTCAATTTTAAAATAAATATAAATATTTTTTTAAATTTTATTACAAATAATTTTTTATTTACTTTGTAGATTATTTTTTTATTAAAAATATTTATTTTATTTTAAGAATGAGTAATTTAAAAGAAAAATTAAATGATTGTAGCTGTTAAAAGCGGTTATTTAAAAGAGGTAAAAATAGTAAAACAATTTTAATTTTAAAAAATGGTTATTTATTAGAAGGTGAAATTGGAAGTAAAAATGTGAACACCAAAATAGAGTATCTTTATATACAGGTGTAGATTAAAATTAAATCTAAATTTATATTTAGAAAGTATTAATTTGAACTTTTATAAATTTAAATTCAAATAATTGAATTGGAATCCAAATTTAGGTTTTTTAAAAAATAAAAGAAAATGATTTAGATATTTATAAATGAATTTCATATCAATTCTAAAATAATATTTTTAAAATAAAATTATAATTTACAAATAAGAATAAAATATATATTTAGTAGATATTAAACTTTGTTTAATATAACGATATGTCATATTAGTACTTATTTTTCGTGGATCTAGATTGATGATTTTATAGTCTCGATAAATTCAATCCACTCTACGCAGATTCATTTGAAAGTGTTTTATGCATCCATTGATAGAGTGAATGTGATGAAAAAATTCACTTGTATTATGAATCAAAGTCACCATTATCATTAAATTACTGAATTCTTTGTTAATATGGACTTCAATCACAATTCCTTCATTTCTTTCCAATAATCATATTTTCTTTTTTGTTCTTTTTTTTTATTTTCTCAGCAAATGGGATCATGGATGAAGGAAAAAGATAAGATGGACAATAAAAGATGAAGAATAGAATGAAAAAGAAGGGTTTGTAGAAATGTAAATGGCAAGAAAATAAATTATCATGGGTAGAACAAGAATGTAAATTGTCATCCTTTGTTTACATTTGGTTTATCTATTTATATTTCTCTCTATTTTTGCAGTTCCTCGACACAATAAAATTAAAAATAAAAATACGTAAAGTTAAGTAATTGCTTTAAGTTGTGCATGTAGTGTTAGATATCCTCATTGATTCCATGTTAGATATCTTCAATTTAACTTCTTTTGATGTCTTTTAGCTTGGTCAAACTTCTTTTACGCCTTTGGTTGTCAATACGCATGGTTTTTTTTTTTTTTTTTCTAGAATGCAAGCAAAATCTAATGATCAGGTCCATCCTCTTTTAAGCCTAACTACTTAAAATGGTTAGAAAGATTCACTACTGCTTACAAGACTCGGAAAAAATCAATATTTACGATTTGATCAAATTGTCGAAACAAAACCTTTCCTACGTCAATTTTCACATATTCAGTGTCATTATTCATCTTTGGAACAAGGAGCTCAATGCTCTCGAGCTACCTTGCGAACATTGCCCTCCTACCTTTTTCGACATTGTCGCCATATTGATGCCTTTCTCCATGAGTCCACCCTTGAACAAAAAATTCTGTTAGACAAGAAATCTGATAGACACTTCTTGGCTGCGCATTTTTTCCACAACCCTTCGATTCCTATCAGTTTTCAAGAACACTGAGCCTTTCTAATGTATTATGCACTCAAGTACATTCTCCTTATTGAAACAAAATCTCTCCTCATTCTTTTAATCTAGCCTACCTCATCCACACAAGCTCCCCCTCAATCTGTTTGGCTAAACTTCTTATTGCTCATGTATATACTACTTTTTTATGAAGTTATCAATAATTTTGGTTTTAAAAAAAAGTCATTGGGAAACCTTTTTGGTCCCTTATGGTTCCAATGAACCTATTTACACAAGAAACTCAATTCACGCAAAACATGCATCCATGACAAGTAAATACACTTTCATATCATTAAGTTGAACTCAAGTACACAATATCACATGGTCATACATAAAACCAAGCATATCATTGCTTTCATACATCCCGAAGAATCATAATAAATTTACATAAAACCATCAAAACAAAGTGTTATACCCAACACACAATCCTGAACAACCAAACAATATACAAACTAGGAATAACACATAACCATTGTGCCAAAATATCGTACGAGCAATAAAATAGTAATAATGATAATAATAAAAACAACATCAACAACAAAAATAATAATAATATTAATAATAAAGTGAAAAAATAATAATAATAATAATAAAATAAAATAATAATAGTAACCAATACTAACGATAATAAAATCATAAATAAAATAAAACAATGATAATAATAACAATAATAATAAAATAATAGTAAAATAAAATAAAATAATAATAACAATAGTACTAATAAAAATAATTATAAATATAATAATAATAATAATAATAATAATAATAAAAATGACAATAATAGTAATAGTAAATATAATAGTAGTAAATAAAATTAAAATAATAATAATAATAAAAAAAAATAAGATCGTGCCTGTCTGTTCGCATTTTTTAATCTTTATAAAAATTTAAATTAAAATAAATATATAACTAATTTTTGAAATAATTGTTAGATGTTAGTTAAAAAAATAAAATACATATAAAAGAGATTTTTAAAATAACGTCCACACGCTATAACTTCAAGTCCTCTCCTAGTCTTTGTAGAAAACTCTCTACACTCTCTTCCAACAGCCCATACCAAAAAGAAATACTCTCAATCACTTAAGCTAGTACTATGCCTTGACTTCTCTTTCCACATTAATTAACTTAAGGATTCCCTCCTTCTCATTTATCACTATAAAGATCCCACTACTCATTTATATTAAATAAATATTTATTTATTTTTCCCAGGTCTTACAATGTGATCTTTCAAATAATAATAAAAGAATGTAGAAAAGATTAATCCTCACTCCTACGTATCTTCATTCGCAATGGGGAATCAAGATTACATAGATCTTTATGAAAAAACTATTTGAGAAATGATTTAATTTTTATTTGGTGAACTCAATAAGGATTGACCTTACTCCCACGTATTTCCATTCATAATGAAAAATCAGGGATCACGTAGTTGTTAATGAAAAAATTGTTTGAGAAAATATTTAATTCTTATTTGGTGAACCCGATAAGGATCAACCATGTTCCTACGTATTTCCATCCATAATGAAAAATCAGAAATCACATAGTTCTTAATAAAAAAACCATTTGGAAAATAATTTTATAATTTTGAAAACCTTTTTATTTAAATTTTTTTGTATTTTGAATTTTTTGAAAATTTGTTTCATGCGATGTGAGCGGCCGTACAAACACTCTAAATAAATTCTTTTTTTAATCTTTTATTTTTTTCATTTTTTAATATTTTATAATTTTTCATCTTTTTTAATTTTATTTGAAAGTGGATGTGGATGTCACTTCAATAAGTATAATTAGATAGACATCAAAGAGTAAATAAAGAAAAATATTTTTTATTTTTAAATCTTTATATATTGTTTAGAAGAAAAACAATTTTAAAATGGGTGTCATGCGACCCGAGCAGCTGGACAGACAATAAAGAAATGAGAAAAAAATATTTTTTTATGATTAAAACAAAATATGATAAAAGGTGGGAAAAATAAATCAAAAGAAAAAGAAACTAACAATTACGTACTTTCAAAAAATTTCAATGTCTATTTTTCTCTATCAATCTCATTCTTTCGTTCTCTACCGTATAACTACCTTTACTCTTCTTCTTTTTCTTTCCTCCTTTTCTAAGATTTTTGTTTTTCTCCCTAAAGAGGGAAAAAACATGTGTGTCTGTGTGAGTGGTGATAAGAAAGAAAAAGATAAATGTAGAGAATATTTTCTTTTCTGATCCATTTTCATATGACAGACGATGTATACACACATTGCAATACCAATGTAATCTAAGCCTTAATTGTAATGAACAATATAAGGAAGGAATTGGTCATGATAACAACACATTATAGGAATCAAATCACAACAAATAAAAGCACAATATTAATCATCATCAACAATATTGATTCTAATCATTACAAGATATATTAATTCTAATGATTAGAATCATATCACTATTTTATTTATTAGGAATAAAGGGTAGAAAATCAAAGAGTGAAGGCAAAAATATGTTGGGTTGTTGGACTCATGAAAACGGGTGTGATAATTAAAAAAATTGGGCTCTTCCTTTTTTCATTTTTCATCTCTCTCTATTTTTTCTTTTTTTTTTTTTTGCTAAAATTAAAGTTTGAAAATATTTAAAGAAAACATTATTTCACCTAAAAACATTATCTTTTCGAAATTAAATTTATTCACTCAGAAGAAATTAGGTGTTGACAATATGGAATGGGATAATACATGAATTAGTGATGAAAATTAGTTTGTAATAACATCAATTGAACACAAAAACTTAAACAAAGCTAAAATATCAAATATAAACAAAAATAAAAAAATTGGAAACCTACAACTTAACGAGACAAACAAATGTACAATGCTATATGTACAACTAACAAGTTATCTTCTAATCTAAGCTATATGTACAATTCTCAACCCTATAAATGTTAGCACAAGCAACCTCGATGCAAGGATTTGATAAAGCAAAGTGCAAGAGATCATAGGTGGTTAATGAAGATTAATGAAGATCCATTTGATGATCATGTTTCTATTGTGTTTAATATGGAAATAAAGTGTAGAATATGATTTTTACATGTTGTACCATTTTCGTAAGCTATATGACATAGGTTAAATGTCTTGTTAGTCTTAGTGTCTCCTTTTTAATCAGTTAAAATGGGTTTTAATAGGTTAAAAGGTTTGTTGTATATAGTTTCTAGTATTGAATGTATTTAATTAGTTGAATTATTTTTCAATCGACTGATTTCGCTTAAGTCAAGTGAAATTAACAGATTGTATGGACAAATCAACCTATTGAATTCACTTAAGACAAAAATTATATAAGTTGTATTTTAGAGAGTAGAGGTACGATTTTGAGCTTTTGAGCACAAAAAATAGTCATTCATCTCTTGAAAACTCTCTCTCTCTCTCTCTCTCTCTCTCTCTCTCTCTCTTTGAATCACACAGCTGTAAGTGGTAGATTGAAGATCTTGGTTGATCTTGGGAAAATCTTGGTAGAAGCTTGGAGAACTCAAGTTTGGTTGGCTAGGGAGAGTCACCATCAGGTTTTGTAGTTCTTGTGCCTCTTTTTGTGTTCCTGGTGTTATTCCAGGTCTATAAGTGTGTTTTTTACAGGGTTGTAGTTGAGATTTTTGTGTAAGTAAAAAATCTTGGTGTTTCTATTGTTCAAAAGTGTAATCTTGGTTTGTGGTTTGTAAAACTTTTGATAATAGTGGAAACTAGGCTAGGTTGTCTTGGTAAACTTGATGTACCTCTATGATTGAGTGAACCAATATTAAAACAACTGTCCAATTTTTTTCACCTCATGTTGCTCACTTTAAAATCTCAAGAAAATCAAGAAAATTAATCTAATAGTGTAATCATTTTAGAAATACTGTTGGAACAAATCTTATGTGAGAAAGCATGTTGTTTGACTGAGATTCGCGAATTCTACATTTTGCATAATTCCCTAGTATTTTAGTATATTGTTTTGAAATTTTAATCTATTAATTCATAAGTGTACAAACAAATTAACCTGCTATTTTTATTTTTGATTAGTTGAAAGTGTACTCTTCTGCAACTTTTGCATTCAAATTTTATGGTCTAATTGCTCAAATGAAAATGGTTCTTTTGCTTTCGAAAAGTTTTATATAACCAATTCAACCCCCTTTCCCCCCCTTTCTTACCATTTCATTACTAACAACAATAAACTCAACTAATCAGTTGTAGTGAACTATTATACTTCTAGAACTTACTTAACTAACTCTATCTAACTAGATTGGTTAACTTACTTCTAGAATTTTTAAATATTCATAATCACTATAAAGATAAATAATATCTATCTTTATCTTTATTTTAAAAGATATTTGAGAGAGTTTAGCAATAGAAAATCTCAGTTCAAGTCCTATATAAAGAGACCAAGGGGAAGCTAGAACTTTGGAGTTTAGGAATCCTTAAAGGGCCTAATTTCCTTCTCTCTCCAAATTCTTTTCTTCTATTTTTATTTTATTTTGTATTTCTTTGAGGGCTAAGCTTCATGCTTTGGTTCCATTGTAATTTCATCATGGATTTTGAGGTTATAATGAATAAATTTGTTTGTTCTTTTTATTCTTGTTGTGATTTATTTTCATCTATGTCTTTTGTCGTTTAATCAAGTAAAAGTAATTATTTTTACATTATAGCTAATTAGTGAGATGTTTTAATCTACATGCATGTTGATCACATGAGATCAAGGGTTTTTAATTTTAATTGAGAATGTACTTTGATTAAATTTAGAAACTTTCATGTGATTGAATGGGTTTTTGCCAATGATTGAGAATGTACTTTGATTAGAGGTGAAAACATTAACTAGAATAATCAAGAATGTACTTTGGTTAATAACTTTTTGCTTGATTTTAGAGGTAAAAGAATGAATATGATTAAGGATAGTAATATTTAATTTAGAATGTACTTTGGTTAAATTTACTATGATTAATCTACAAATTTCTTGCTTTTATTGAGAATTTACTTTAATTTAATAATGAGAACGCCAATAAATTAATTGATAATTTACAATGATTAATTTGCAAATCTACAACAATAATTAATTGAGCAATAATCTTTAGATAACAATGATGGATCTATTTTGAAAAAGTAGTGGAATCAATCTATTTTCTTTATCATTGCTTTATATCTTTCTATCTTTTTCAAACTTTATTTCTTTATTTCTTATTTTATTTGATTAACCCTTTTGTATAGTTTTTATAAGAGCTAATTTGTTAGAAATCAATTATGTGTTCATTGGGACACAACTTAGGGTTGACTTTACCCTTTTTATTTTCTTGACTACTATCTTAGCAATACTGAAGTTGCTATAGTTTAGTAGTATTAATTTGAACGCATCAACGACAACGTTATCATTGCCACAACCTTGTTGCTTTGTTACTTTTTTCCCTTTTATTTTCTCTTTAATAGACTTCAATCAACTCCCCTTCATTGTCCTTGATCCAATTATATTGTACCAACACAAAATACACAAGCTAGTCATGCCAAATCAATTAAAAACACCTATACTATGCTAATTAACTAGACTACACTTAACTAAACACTTGAAATAAATTTACACCTAGTATTCTAATTAGTCTAAGCTAACCTTAATTACTAACTATGACTCTATTTAAGAAAGCCAAAACTAAAATGCAATTTATTAAAATTGATGTCATGTTACTAATATAAGAGTATAGGAATCTACCTAAACTAGAACTTATACACTTATTAATACTAGATTACCGAGACTAACTAACCAAAACTAGAGTCCTAAAGTTTATAAATTACACACTAGAATGCTGAAAATGAATGACAACTTAGACAATTTAAAAAGTATTCTTAAACCATTCTATTACCACTAATTCTAGAGAAAAAGATGAATTAGTAAAATAAAAGAATCTAAGTGATGCCAATGAGAGCAACGATGTGTTAATTGGTTATTGTCCTCCATGGTCAAATACAAATCTACAATATCCATCAAACAAAATTTGAATAAATTTTTATACCAAAGTAAGAGTATATTTCAAGTAAAGAATAGAATAAAAAGAAGGCCTTCTTGTATTTTTAAAATTATTATCTTTTAGATTAATAAGGGCTACTTCACAAAAATGTTTTTGTCCACTTTGAATTAATTCTAATCTGTTAGGAGATATTTACTCAAAGTGGGATTTTTCAAAATCTATTGAGGAGTTCAAATCAATGAGGAATGGAAATGGAGTTGAAAAATTGACAACAATAAAGGTTGGAATTAAGAAATAAAGTTGGAATTTTCAAGAATAAAGGTTGGAATTAAAGATAAAGGTTGGAAAAATTGTAAGGAAGAGAATAATGCACACAAGGATTTATACTAGTTCACCTCCATTTGAGGCTATATCCATTTTCTTAAGCCATTAACTTAAGAAATTTACTAATAAACATGTTTGACTACCAACAAGTATTTTTGTTTTAATATTAAGGAGTGAGGGAATTTGTGGATACTCATTGCTAGTCAAACGTGTTGATTATTGAAATTTCTTAAACAGGTTGCTTAAGAGATCGGAAGTAGCCTCAAGTGGAGTTGAATCAATATAAATATTTTGTGTGCATTTTCTCTATCTTGACTCTTTACTTTTAATAGTTTTCATATATGTTTGTTTGTTTTTGTATTATTTAAAATCTATTACAGACTCTATTTATCCATCCCCCCTCCCCCATTTTAGAGCCATATTACACCAACATAGCGTTGTAGACAACTATAGCAAGTAGATGACCCTAGTAATTGAGGGAGTAGACAATATAAACAGTATATGACTAGGAAGTAAACAAGGTGAGCATTAGAAGACCTTAATAATACAACCACTAGAAGGGAATAAATGATATGGTTTCTCTGGGCAAAGATAACTAAATCATTTGAGAAAAGCATAATAAATTTCATTAGGTGATGAATTTGTTATATTTTGGTACAAGACATTTGTTATAAAAGGAATATCTTTTAGAGAATTATCAACAAGGATATTGGGAATATATTTGTTCTAAAGGCTGTTATTATATGAAAGATTAGTTAGTTAAAGAAATATTACGTAGGAAATAAGGTGAATGTTGTTATATAATATGGATATTTACAAACACCCTACGAATGAATAAGTTTTTGGTTAGAAGTGAAGTTGAGTTAGACGATTGAGAGAGAACGTTTAACATATATAGCTAAATTAAGAAATTGATTAATGTAGTTTAAAGATAAAATAAATATATATGATGTGTTTTGTTGCTTGTATTTGCTTAAATGATTAAGTCATACATCATGTTTTAAAAAAAAAAAAAAAAGAAGTCTAGTAAGACTCACTTGGAAAAGAGAAAAGAGAAAGAAAACAAAATGCTAAGAAAATTGCTATATCAATTTTGTTTATAGAAAGTTGGTTGAAATTGCATCTATATAATGGATGTTAAGCCATACAAGAAGAACAAGAACTAAAGAAAAGAGAACGAATAAAAAATGCTAAGAAAATTGTTATATCAATTTTGTTTAGAGAAAGCAGGTTGAGAGCTGACATATGGTAATATGTTAGATGTGAAATGATGATTTAAACCAAGAAAGGGGGTTAAATTGGTTGTTTAAAACTTTTTCGAAAGCTTAAAACCCCTTTTGATTGAATCAAATAGACCACAAAATTTGAATGCAAAAGCTACACAACAATACACTTTCAATCGGTCGAAAAAATAAAACAACAGATTAATTTGTTCATATGCCTATGAATCAGTTAATTAAAATTTCAATTCAATCGGCGGAAATTCTGGAAAATTATGTATAATGCAGATTTCACGAATTTCAGTCAAACAACATACTTTCACACACAAGATTCGTTCCAAATAGTATTTTTAACAAGGTTCAAACATAACAAAGAATGATTTGCTTGGTTTTCTTGAGATTTTAAAGTCAGTGAGATGCAGGAAAGAGAGTTGGATAGTTGTTTTTATAATTGTTCAATCAATCGCAGAGCTACATCCAATTACCAGGACAACATGAGCCTGGTTTCCACTATATTCAAAAGTTTTACAAATCACACACCAAGATTACACTTTTGAACACAGAAAAACACCAAGATTTTTGACTCATACAAAAATCTAGACTACAACCCTCTAAGAATCACACTCACATGCTTGGAATCACATCAGGAACATAATAGGAGGCACAAGAAGTACAAAACCTTATGGTGGCTCTCCCTATCCAACCATACATGAGTACTTCAAGCTTTTACCAAGCTAAAATGCATCTAAGATCAACCAAGATCAACAATCTAAACCTTACAACTGTTTAATTCAGAGAGATAGAGTTTTCCAGTGATGAATAATAGGTTTTCGCACTCAAAAACTTACAATCGTGTCTTTGCTCTTGAAAACACAACTTATATAGTTTGGTTTTAAAAGAAATGTGTAAGACCCGAGAAATTTATTTAATTAAATAATTAATTAATTAATTAATAAATGCGAGTAGTAGGAGCCTTTATGGTAATTAATGTTAACTTTTATGATGTGGAATAATACTAGCTCAAATGGTTGAGAATACTTGGTTGTAAAGAGAGCACTTGAGTTCGAGTCCAGTGTATACCACTTTTGTGTTATTTTAATTGTTTACTATTTTAATAATAAACGCTTCAACATGGTGAGTGATAATACAATACTAGATTTATAGGAATTATTATGAATATGAATTATGAATTGGTTGAATTAGTTGTGCTCTTGCTTTGGGATTGGATGGTTGCGTACTCGAACCTTGGTAGACATGAATTAAGCTATCTTTTTTTGCTAACATCAGTTGGCATGGAAATGGAAAGGTAGAAACCCTAGTTGATTATAATTTGTGAATTGTATGATGTATGATTGCTCTTTTATTCTTTCGTTCTGAATCTCTTCACGTTTCTGGAATTTTCTAGAAACTGCCTGGCGACATTAAAGACCCGCCAGGCGACGCATGAGATTTGAACCCAATTTTTGTATTGGAGTTTTGAACCACCTAGTGGCAATGATAGTTCCGCCAAGCGACACGAATGGAAGTCGTGTTGGTTACCTTTTATGTATCCTATAATGTGTGGAATACTCTAGGTGCTTGATAATCTCTTGATTTGGTGTGTGGGTTAATAGAAATTGAATTATCATGCTCTTCCTTTGAAGATATATTAATTTTGTGATGATTGGGATAGAGGCATGTAGGTTGAAAAAGGATTTGGGGGATATGAGTATGATGTTTGGTGCCAAGGTTAGAATTAAAATTGTATGAATGTAACCTAATTGAGTGTGTATGAATGTTGGACACATTATTGATTGAAGTTTCGAGCAATTGCATGAGTGGATCGCGTTTTAGATGCTTGGGATGCGGAGAATAGGTATTTTTTCACGAAAAATGTTGTTTTTCATATTTTTTTCGCATAACAGGAACCGCCCAGCGTTGGTTCTATACCGCCAGGTGTAACACCCTCAATTTAGGACGTCACGAGAAGTTATAAGTCGTGTTTCTTTTACAAGTAAAACGATTATATCCAAAAACGTACTTATGCAAAAGTTTATAATTTAAATGTAAATAACTAGTTCAAAACTTCTGTTGATAATAAAAATAAAAATAAAACACAAAGATCCAATTAACAACTAGAAAGCAAAAGAAATATTCATAGTCTTCAATATTTGATTGAAATCAACTAAATAAATAATATACCCCCAAGTTCATCCCATCCTTTCTGCAATCTACTTTATACCAGAAACATCTGCATTAAAATCTACTCCCGTATAACACACGTCATACGATCATCGCACAACACACAAACACAAACAAACAATAGGGGTAAGCTAACAAGAAATAATGATACCTAAAACAAATTCAGCAAAATAAAACATACCAAATAAATAGTTAATACTCAACATCACATCCATGAATAATACTCAACATTATAATCACAATCAAACTTTGGTTTTGAACACACAAACCCCAAAATCCAAACAACCATATCAAACCAACAAAATATCGCATTCATTGAAAATAATAATCATAATCAAGCTTTGGTTTTCCGGAGCGTTTTACCCCACAACAACATCTAGTTTCCTAGAAATAAATGATTCGATGTGTCCCATTAACACAACCAGATTGTCTCCCTTATTCCTCAAGGACTTGTCAGTAAAAATGTTGATGCATCACACACCGGGCACTATACTCGAAACGAGCCGAAATAAGGTGAAACTTCTTTCCCCTCCCCACTACTTCACATAAGCGAGAGAGTACAAGGAAGGAATCATGTTTCATGCCTACAACAAAGAGTCTAGAAAAGAACGTTAAACTTATATGTTGGTCCTTCCCTAAAGCATCCAAATGTGTGGTGGTTATAAAGAAAGAAAGAGAAAGAATTATGGAGAAAGAAAGAAAATTGAATGTGCATGTGACCAATTACATAAAAGGAAACTTTGCAACGTAAATTTGCACTACCAATTTCATTATACATTCATTTACGTGAAGCTACACCACATTTGAGAAAAAATAAATTTCATACAAAGCACCAAAAAGAGGAAAACCTAGTGGCTAACGGAAACAAAGAAAACTGCACATCTCCAACCCAAAAGCATACATCATTCCTCCAACCAATGCTTGACACCTCTCATACATGCATTAACACTCACGGAAACCATCCATGCAACAAATATTGCGTATCATCTAATTGTGTAGCAAAGGAAAAAGCGTGACCACATAGGTTTGTGAAGAGAGAACGAAAGGCCCAACAACTAAGTGTTCACCACTACTTCACGTCATGCAAGAGAACAAAAAAATAGTCGAAAACATGGTTTAAAAGATCAAATACTAGGTTTTGAACTCAGAACACACACATACGGACAACACACAATATTATTCTATTCAAGCATTCATGCTCTTCAAAGTTTCATCCATCAAACAACAAAAGATAAAAAAGAAGAAAACAAAGATTCAGCTTCATTCATCAACCAACCAGAAAAGAAAAGCAAAGCTAGCTTCAAACAACAACAAAAAGCAAACTCAGTTTCCCCTAACTCTTGTTTCTCTCCCTCCCCTTTTTCCAAAACCCTAATTTTTAACCTATAAACCCCCTCTCACTCACAATCTTTCTGTTAATATTCTCTGATTTAAATTTATTTTTCTTAACCATTGTATTATTTATATATTACACAAAAAGAAAGAAAAAATAATAATTCAAAAAGATAGAAAAAATAAAAAAAAAATTGTGTGCATCTCAACAACCATATATATGTATATTTATATACACATTGAACACATATTAACAACCATTAAACTTTTTGCTTACTTACGATATCATTACTTCTTCCATTTTAAGAATCATCCACTTTATATTCTTACCTAAAAATCCAAAGTCTTTCCCAGGTCTTACACCAGGCGTCAGGTTCCTGACTTTTGGACGCTAGGCGCCACCATTGCATTTCATAGTTCGTTAACCGTCCGATTTAGGTGAAATTTTTACAGGTGGTCCACAACATGTTTCTTCACTTTGAATGGTGGAGATTTGATTTGGAGCTTTGTAGCTAGAGATATATGTTACTCATGATTGCTGGTTTGGAAGTCCTTAAAATGCATGAATAAACTCTTGATAATTTCATGTAACTACTAATGTGGCATGAGTTTGAAGTATTATTGGGTTATGTTGTAAGTCTCTATGAATTTGAATGTTCCTTTGGGTTAGTCACATGTTGAGAAGTTGCTTATTGGTTAATGCATGTGTATCAATATAAATTAAATTGTTGCATAAGAGGTGTGAAGTGTTATATTAATTTGCATTGGTGCATAGAAGCACATGCTTAAGTTGTTAGAGGGTTGTTGCTTTATATTTGATTTGAGCATGCGTTATTCATAAGTTGAAATTGAATGCTAGCATGGATTTAAATGGTGGAGTATATATATGAATATATAGGGATTAATGCATGTGATATGTGGTAAATTCTATTAATAATTTAGTAATGGTATGATCTCAACTATGAGCCTATTGGGTATATGAATGTGTTGAATTGTGATTCAGTCATGCTAATATGACTGGATAAGTTTGGTTGATGTTTAGGATTTGCTGTGGATTGTTTGGGTTCATTGAGAACTTGTCCAAAGTGCCAAAACCAATAGCCTTAACTCTACTAGTATTGTGCCTGGCGGTGCGGGGCAAGTCGCTAGGCGATAGTGGCCAAACAGAGACCATTGGGATCACGCGATGCTTGGTGGCAAGGGTGGTTTTGTCAGGTGACTACTATCAGACAATGGCTCTATTTTTCCCTAGCGCTTGTCGGCAAGAGGGTTGCGCCAGGCGATGTTCGCTAGCATTTCGCCTGGCAGCGCCAGACGATAACACAGAGAGTAGTGTGCTCTTTTGGTTGCATTTTTCGTGTTTGTGATGTGGGACTTGGACCAGGAGATGCTTGTTTGTGTCATGAGCGGGTAGGTTCATGGATGGTTGTGAACACGTGATAATATGAGTGGGAGGTTCATAATATGAGGCTCTCGTGTGAGGATATGAGTAGGGAGGTTCGTATGTTTCGTGCTCACACTTGAGGGCTGCTCCGAGCGGGGAGGTTCGTAGTTGTTGGATCACGTGTGTTGGACTACGGGTGGGAAGGTCTATAGAGTTGGACTACGAGCGGGGAGGTTCGTAGAGGCAGGACCATGAGCGGGTAGGTTCGTGGAAGCATGTATATCCTAGGTCCATGGTCACGTAACTTCTTAGGTGATTTGGATGTGCGTGGTCTTTGAGGCTTTGGGTGAATGGTCAAGCACATTCCTTGAGTTCTGGCTCGAAATGGTATCCCTTGAGTTATGGCTCAGGATATTGGTTAAACACGTGGCATTCCTTGAGTTGTGGCCAGGAATGACATCCCTTAAGTTGTGGCTCGGGATGGGGGATGAACACGAGCATTCCTTGAGTTATGGCTTAGATTAATGAGTGTTACCAGTTTGAGTGTGCGAGTTATGGCTCATACGGATGGGTCCAAAAAGATTTTCCTCTTTGGCGTTAGCCGACAAATTTGGTAGTCTTGGGAAAATTATGAACTATGGTTCATATTGGGAACTCCACCTGGCGTTATGGAGTGTGGTCCGTAATAGGTTTCCTTCACGTGTTCTACAAGTTGTGGCTTGTAGGTAGAGGCAGCAAAGGGTATCTTGAGGTTATCATCTAAAGACGTAGAACACAAGTAATATGGTGTTGGCCATGTGTTATGGAATCAAAGGATAGAATTCCTTTGGTGTGTCTGTGTTTATATATTTGAATATGTATATATACTGTTAGCTCACCCTATCTGCTTGTGTTTGGCAATGATCGTGTAATACGTTACACGGGAGCAGATGATGTTGCAAGTGGTGTTGATGAGGCTTAACATCGGAGAGAGGGTTTTTATCATTATTGTTTTTATGAACTTTGTAAACAATGTTTTACTAATTTATAAATTATGGTTTTTTGGAAAATTTTCGATGTAATAAATTTTAAAATTTCCCTTGTTTTTAGGAAATGAAGTATAATAAATGAGGTTTTCATCATATTTCTTAATTTTATTATTTAAATTAGTAATATCCGACCGGGATGTTACAAAATCAATCGGTTGAATTTTCCATACAATCTGTTGATTTCACTTGACTTAAGTGAAATCAGTCGATTGAAAAACAATTCAACTGATTGAATACATTCATACCAAAAACTATATACAACAAGCATTTTAACCTATTAAAACTCATTTTAACAGATTAAAAAGGACACTAAGACTAACAAGATATTTAACCTATGTCATATAGCCTACAAATATGGTATCACATGTAACCATCATATGTGAACATTATTTCTAGATTTAATAAAATAGAAACATGATCTTCAAGTGGATCTTCATCAACCACTTGTGATTTTCACCCACTTTTGCTTTATCAAATGCTTGCACCAAACTTTCTTGTGCTAACAATCTCCCCCTGATTTGATAAAGCCAAAATCCTCGAGTTGAATTGATGAGTTAAGATCCATAGAGAAACCTGAAAAACCTTTTGCATACAAGATACCAATACATAAATACACATCTAAGTAGAAGCACACAAGCATACATACATATCACATATGCATATGCTCCTCTATCACTAATAATGTGATTTAGCTACAGATTTCAGATCCAGTTTCTAGTATTATTAAGTTTCAGTAGGTGATTAATTCCAAGTTTTCCAATTTGTGCTTATTTAACTCAATTTCATTTTTCTCCCCCTTTGGATTCATCAAATTTAAATAATGCACATATCATTTTGGAAAGAGTAAAATTTTCATTAATGCAATAACATAGGGACAATAAGAGAAATTGATAGGTGGTAAAAACACTATAGAAACCAAACAGAAATGAAAAATACAATATGAAGCTAAGACTGATATAATCATTCGATTGAAATTGGAAAACAACAGGTTAAAATACTGGAAGCAAACATAAAAACACACAAATGCAACACCAACATGCAATGCATGACCTGTTAGCCATCCCCTTCACTCATCCCTGGGTTGTGTCTGTTGTAGACATTAGAAAGGAGGTAATGAACGTTGTGCTTATGATCATCCAAATCTTGAAAATGAGTAGTGCAGTTTGCATGGTGTGCATTTTGTGACATGTTCAAATCTTGAGAAAATGGAATATGGAGGTTATGATTTTATCCATATGAAAATGGAAAATGGGTCATATGCGAAGGCATTTATCTTTATATATTCTTTTATGTTTTCAACGACAGTTATTTAAGAATCATTGTGGTTTCCTAGATTTTTAACGATGGTTAGAAATCATCATTATTTCTTTCGACTTTTAACGACGACTAAAATAACGACAGTTCAAAAGCTTTCTTTAGGGGTCCGATTTAACTGTTGTTAAATGTGTTTTCTACAATAGTGTATGTCATATAATAAAGTACAATGTTTATTCAGAAAAAAACATATTTATTTAAAACTGGTTAAAACGTATTGCATAGATCGTTTTCCATTGATGAAATGGAGTATATAAGTGTAAAGAAAACACTGATTCCCCCATCCCTCCACAAGCTCACCGATAGGGACAAGATTTCTTACATTTCTCTTCTTGGTTTCATGTATTCAAGCCCTTTTAAATTCAGATTTTGACAGAAATTTTAGTTTAGAAAAACAATTTCAAATGCAAACCCCTCCAAGAGCAACATTGTGCTAACAAAGGATCAAGTGGGTATGAGAGAGTTGCTTAATTTTTCAAGAAAGTAAATTATGCAACTTTTTCCACCATATTTATTAGTACTAGTATTTGCAACTACAGAGAAGCATGGAATCGTAATAGAAGAACTAAGGTTGGACATAGATGTATCTCCTAGCTCAAAAATACATAAAGGAAAAAAAGCCAATGGGGGAGCAAATGTTAATCACCACTCAACCAACAGTTCTACTGTATCTCTTTAATTACCATGCATCTCAACTCCATGTGCAAGCCTTATTTCATGCTTAGGATTATTTTCTTAATTTCTACTTGCTCTGATATAGGTCATATGTTTGAGTCTATATACCATGATATCAGAAAATTCGAACACTTGAAGTAGTTGTGAAGCAACACGAACTATCAAACCTACAACGCACAAACCAAAGCCACTGAACCTACAATCGCACAATGCACAACAAATTCGATGAAAGGGGAAAAGTGAGAAATTAACATGAAAGTGAAAAAAAAATCGAAAGCCATTACCAATAAGAAGTTGTGATTGACCGATGAAGATTCAAAAAGAGAAATGTAGAGAAATTAAAACCTACAATTGAGAAAGGCCAAACAAAAATTTTCTAATTCAAATTAAGAGATGACGTAGAGATAAAGAGAAGATTTGGACTGTGTTAGGTCATGCCAGAATAGAAGAGAATGGATATTTGAGATTTGGCTTAAAAAATATTTTTTGGTTTATGTCCGATAAGTGAGGTTTGAGGGATTGTGAAAAAGTGAAAGGGAGATGAAATTTCCTCCATTCTTTTAAAAAGCCTCTTGCACTTGCCAGGGATTTGATAAATCCTTATTATGCGTATAAATTGCTTGAGGTTATACAAACCTCTCTTAATAAACCACTAAAACACACACACACACACAAACACACATACACATACACACACACACACAAAAACACAGACACAGACACAGACACACAAATGGGATGCCTCTAGCCAAGAGACCTAGGGACCTTTAACAAGAGTCATGGCTAGGAGAATACAAAAGGAATGGGCATCAAATGCGCATGCAAGGCCCAAGATGAACTTCGCATGGGCCAAGAAAGATGGGAAGACTTAGCCTAAGACTCTTTAGTTGTTAATATTAGATTAGGATTTTATTTTAGGCTTTGTATTTTTGGCCTAATAGAATAGGGTTTTCTTTGGGGGATGTATTGTGCCTTAGAAGAAATTGGGCTTAAGAAGTAATTTTGGACCAAAAAGAGGAATTGGGCTAAATGGGTCGAGCTAGTGCGTCTACTCTAGAGAAGCCTAAAAGGTTTTTAAACTTGCTCTCCAATGATGAGAGTTAGCTTCCTATGGCAAGACAAGTGTGACTTGCTTAGGTGGCAAGTCACACCTCCCACATGCTTTTCTTGGCTCCAAAATTCAACTTTCTAGACTCCTTTTTCCCTCCACTTTTTGCAGACTCCTTGGTCTCTTTTTGACCTATAAATAGAAGGCTTAGGACATGTAAAATTCAGCTTGAAATAGAGTAATGAAGTGTTGTCCAAATTTATCCACAAACTTCTTTTGAGCTCACTTTAGAGTAAACTATTCTCTAGTTTACTCTGTTAGTTTTGAAATGGTGAGTTTAGCCAAGAAGGGGGGGTTAAATTGGCTTTATAAAACTTTTTCGAAAGCTTAAACCTCTTTTCAATTGAATCTAATGGACTGGAAAGTTTGGATGTAAATGCAGCAGACCAGTACACTTGCAGTCAATTAAATTATAAAACAACAGACTAAACTGTTCTTGATGCTATGAAACAGTCGATTAAAAAGAAAATTCAGTCGGCTAAAATACTGGAGATTTATGTAGAATGCAGAATTCGCGAATTCAACTCAAACAACAATCTTTTACATACAAGACTTGTTCCAATTAGTATTTTTAACAAGTGTACAACCTCAAATTACACAAGAATGCATTAAATCACACAAAAGATCAAATTGCTTGGTTTTCTTGAGTTTTTAAAGAGTTTCAAAGAGAGTGAGATGAGGGAAAGAGAAATGCACAACTGTTTTTATACTGGTTCACTTAATCATAGAGCTACATCTAGTTTATCAGGACAACCTGAGCCTGGTTTTCACTATATTCAAAAGTTTTACAAATCACACACCAATATTACACTTTTGAACAACAAAACTCACAAGATTTTTGACTCACACAAAAATCTAGACACATAACTTGCAAGAATCACACTTACAAACCTGAAATCACATTAGGCAAACAAACCAAAGGCACAAAAACATCCAAACCTGATGGTGGTTGTCCCTAGCCAACCATACATGTGTTCTTCAAGCTACTCACAAGCCAAAATGCCTTCAAGATCTACCAGGATCTTCAAAACACGAGTTGCAACTGTGTATTGCAGAGAGAGCTTCCTATAGATGAATGACAAAGTTTCATTCTCAAAAACTCAAAATCGAACCTCTGCTCGCGAAAACACAGTTTATATAGTCTAGTTTAAGTGAAAACAATCGATTGAATTTTCCATTCAGTCAGCTGATTTCACCTGGCTTAAGTGAAATCAGTCGATTGAAAAATAATTCAACTGACTGAATACATTCATACCAGAAACTATATACATCAAGTCTTTTAATCTGTTAAAACCCATTTTAACAGATTAAAAGAGACACACTAAGGCACATAAGACATCTAACCTATGTCATATAACCTACCAACAAGATATAAAACTAACACATTACATTTAACATGTTATTTACATATTTAACACACTAAAACTTAATCTTCAAGAGGATCTTCATGAATCTTCATCAAACACTTAAGATCTTCATGCACATGGTTTTATCAATTCTTTGCTTCAAGCTTGCTTGTGCCAACATACTCTAGTCTTCTTCCTTAGGAGTTGTGTAACATCCTAACTGGATATTATGAATTTTTAATAAAATAAAATAGAGATATAAAATAGCATCATTTTTTGTGTCTCAATTCCCAAAACACAGGGAATTTAAAATCTTTATAATAGAGTTAACTCCAAATTCAAAATTCTTAAAGCTCAATAAATTACTAAATCGGTCTCATAATGGTTTACAACTTTATTAAAAATCATAAACGATAAAAACTCAAATAAAATTGTTCCCCATGAGTTTCCCCACTGCGCTGCTAAGCCTCACCACAACCACTTGCAACAACATTTGTTCCCGTATACCGCGTACACGATCATCGCCAACCACAAGCAGATAGGGTGAGCTTACAATTACATAAACATATATATATATATAAATATATATATATATATATATATATATATATATATATATATATATATATATATATATACATATAAATCATACAAGTACGCCAAAGGAATTCCTATCCTTTGTTACCATACCATATGGCCATCACCATGTTATCCATATTCTACGTCTTCTGATGAGTACCTCGAGATGTCTTGTAGAACACACATATCCAAAACAACCAAAACACAGTATATGCCTCTACAATATCGCTTAGCGTTGCTCCTGAGCCGCCAGGCAAAATACGCTTCCAGACTGCCTGGCAGGCGACACGTGCCGCCAGGCGCCAAGCGCCTTGAAGCATACTAACGTTGCAAACATCGCTTGGTGGAACCTCCCTCACCGCCAGGCGCCACACGCCTAATGACTCTCTGGAATTTGTAACTATCGCCTGACGGTCCAATCCTTGCCGCCAGGTGCTATACTAGTACGTAGGCAATACTGATTTGAGTCTCGACAGAACATTTCCACCCAGTGTGCTCTATTATGGAAATCACATCTACACTCTTAGCTGGTTGATACTACCATCTACTATAATCCATACTTTAAAATCTACCACTCCATTACCTAAGTGCTGACAACACACTTGTAGTCTCCTTTCTTTCACTAGGAGTCACTCTCATAATTAACCTTTACACAAGAGAATCCACCCTGAGGAACACCCTCACTCCTTAATAGAGGATATTTTACACCCCACTTCCATTACCTATTGCACTTTTAGCCTCAACCATCCACACTTCACCCTTAAAGTCTTACCATACATTCCCTAAGTTATCCCAAACAGAGAATATCAGACTCTAGTCCTCCAATGCCACTAATTTACGCATCACCCTTAGTATCTCAACCTCTAAACAATATTACTCACATCATAATTATCCCTATTCCAATATACTTTAAAAACTATAACTTACATATAATTCTTGTATTTTCCTTCCCTTTTCCTTTAATCTTGTGGCCTTAGAATTTCCCATCCTAAAGTACTTAACCACAAAGAGCCCTAGACCCTTAAATTTTCCTCAGAGCCAGCAATTTCATTGTTTTTGTGCTATCGCCTGGCGGCCCAACTCGTACCGCCAAGCGGTGCATGCCATTCTGGAAATTCCAAAACTTCTAGCACCTGCAAAGTCCTTTCCAAGGTTCCGATTGCATTTCCCCGTCTATCTTAGTCGTTCTATAGATGATTATAATAACATTGGTACCATTTTTCAAATTTAAAATATACCCAGTCACAATTCCAGTGTAAATCAACAACCATTATACTCAATTTCATGACAATTTCATCAAATTCACTTCCAAACTCCATCTCATTCAACAATATATAAAATCTGATACTCACTTAACATATATAGCTTCTAGATTTCCCGATCAGAATCAACCTAGACGCCCCAAAACACCAAAATTGAGTCAAAATGACTCGCGTCGCTTGGCGGATTCATCACTGCTAGGTCGTTCATAAGAAAACCCAGGAACTGGGTTGCGTAGCTTGTGTTGCCCAGCGGCACATAGCTCACCATCAGGCGGTTCCTCATAGAGACCCAAAAAACACACATAAATAGTATGAGTCGCTTGGCGGCAGTTCCTCATCCGCCAGGTGGTTTCTGGAAAAATTCCAGAAACACAAGATTTCAGATAAAGTAAGGGAAAATCATACACAAACATACTATGGTTCATACAATTATTCAAAAACATAAAGAGAACGTGGTCCAACTCCCCTAACTTGGATATCCTTGCTAAAACTTGAATACTATTGACTCTTTCCTTGCTAACACCAATGAGTTTTTCCATATTTTGGCTGCAAATCTTCTTAGAGATGAAATAAGATTTTCTTTCTGCATTTTTTTGTGGATGGGAGTCGCATATATTTTTAAATCATCATTTGATTATTGTTTGAGGTTTGTTCTTTTGTTCCATTTTTTGTTGATTGGTTGGAGGAGGTGCAAGGGTGAATATGAGAATGGCGTCAAAGAAAGGAAGAAGAAAGGAAAAGTAAAAAAGAAAATAAAAGGTAAAAGAAAATAAAAAGAACTAGATTATTTTTTAAATTACAAACGTCAATCACATAGTTGACCTGTGGTTTACAAGTGTCCACGTCACCTTGACATTAAAGAGATCATAAACAAAATTAACATTGTTCATATGGAAGATGTATTCCAAACATTTTGAAAATATAAAGATAAATTTTATATGAATTTTGACGAAAGAACATATTCTAATTTTGCATGTAGATAAAAATACTAAAAACATATTTAATCTATTAAAAATGTTATTAAGATTGTCATTATTGTTAATAACAAAGATAATTTGGAATGCCATATAAGAATCATATTATAATAATTATCTATGATACAGAACAGAAAAATAAAATTGAATGATTTTTAATAAAAATGGATCCTAATTTCTTACACGACGTGATTTCTTTTATTCACAATATAAACAAACTGATTTTATTAACTTTAATTAAATAATTTAATTTATATTTTAATTAAATAATTTAAGATATTATTATTATTATTACTAATGAAAATATGTGTATTCATTTTTTTATTTTAAAAATTTATATAAATAATTTTAAAAAATTTTATAATGATTTTTAAATTTATTATAAATATTTTTTTATTTTGTAGATAATCTTTTTTTTTTATCAAAAATACTTATTTTAGTTTAAAAATAATTAATTTAAAAGAAAATTTAATTGAATGAAATAATTAAATATAATAAAATGCTTATTTAAAAGATAAAAATGATAAAATATCTTTTTCATTAAAAAAAAATCTTAAAGAATAAAATCTAGAATAGAGATGTGAACACGGATATCACTTTTATATACAGTCACTTCACACCTTATAAAACAATTCAAGCACAATAACGAAACATACCTCACTTTCCCTTTAAATAACCTCACCGTTCCTAAGTAGAAAAAAAAACACACTCATTGCTAATTTGAATCCAACGGATTTTGTTTTTAGTGGATGTTATTTTCTACAAGGAAACAAAATCTCATACTAACTCTTTCGTTTTGCAAACAAATAAATGTAGATAAACTTAAAACAGAATATTTTTTTCCAGTAAATTCATCTATAAAAGTTACAAAAAATAAAGTCCTTTGAAATTTGTTCACTAAAATATATCTGTTTTCAATTATTTTTTAAAGCAACATTAAATAAATTAAATTAAATTTTATTTATATAAAACTAGTGAAAATGCATGTGTATTCATTTTTTTTTTAATTTTAAGAGTGAATATGAATAAGTTTTTAAATTTTATTTTAAATATTTTTTATTTATTTTATAGATAAATGTTTTTATAAAAAATATTTATTTTAGTTTAAAAATGATTAATTTAAAGAAAAGTTGATCAAATGAAACAGTTAAATCTTACAAAACTCTTATTTAAAGATATAAATGATAAAATAATTTCTTACATAAAAAATAGTTATTTATTAAACAATAAATATGGAAATAGAAATGTGGACACTGGCATAAAAGGTGAAAAGTAGCGTTAAACCATTTTTTCTAGCGTGGCAATACTACAGAAATTTTCAACAAATTTTCTAATAGTTTTTGTCAGAAATACACAACGGATGATACCAATTTTATTTTCTAAGTTTTCAATCATAATGAACCCATTTCATGCTCTAATTACCATTAAGCCAAACATAGATAACATTGGTCCACTTGAATTGTTACGACGACATTTTCATGATAAAATGGGTCAAAACTTTGAAAAGATTAATGACCTAGAATGTATCAAATGGTTAGATCAATGGCGGTTTTATGAATCATTTATGTGAATTATGGAAGTATTAATGTAATGACAAAGCATGACCTAAAAGAATTTATGGACAAGTTGTTGCCCAAAACATGGAAGTTTTTTCTCCTCCGTCAATTGGGATCTTTGGAACTCATTGTGGCTACAATTCTACACTTGAAGGTATATGCGGGGTTCGTATGATTGGGTTGCCCTTTTCTCAACAACAAACAAATTGCAATGTCAAAGATGATATAAAAAAGAGGTGATAATAATTGTGATGGTATGTGAGTGCTTTGATATGTTGGGTTATTGTACAATGTTTCCAAGAAAGTTGTGAGATTGATGGAAAACAGTAATACTACTCATAAATAAAGATTTTTGTGGATTTGTTTCATGATTGTATCATCCATATTATTTAGGTTACGTATGAGTGAAAAAGAATGTTAAATCATTATAGATTAAATATATGACTTTCAAGCACATACTAAAATACAATGATGTTTTTGTAATTAAATTTTTTTATAGAAAATGTATTAGAGTTTTTTTTCATCGATAAGCAATAAATATAATTATATGTACTAGAGTTGGACTAGAGTTGGATGTCAATATCAAAATATTATGGTTAGATTAAACAATTTTTACACAACTTTTTGTTGAATAACTTATATTTTATTTTTGTATATTTTGGTTTGAAGCCAAACCCAATTCAATTTAAGCAAAAAAAAAAAAAACATCTAAAATATACATCAAATCATACATTAGTTAATGTAAATTTCAGTTGATTTTTCCAAATTCAACATAAATTTATGTTGATCAATACATGGTTTGAGTTAAATATTAGCCTCTTTTATCTTTTTTTTTTGTATATATTTATATTTAATGCATTAATGTTTAATATAAGTGCAAACATTTTACATTAGAGACTAAGTCTAGTGTAAATTTATATCACTCGAATCATGTCTGATTATGAATTGACATAAATAATCCTAAATATTTAGTGTAAAAAAAAAGCTTTTATGTTAATGGTACTTTGAATGGAAAGTAAGTCTTCATTTAAAAAATACTAATATTTTATTTGGTAATTTTTTAGCATGGAATTTGTCCCGACATTGGTTCGACGTGGATCTAACTTGATCCGACTTTAACCTAACTCAAATTGGTCTAATATGTGGGTCTAAATTGGTTTGACTAAAGTTGGGTTTTACTTGACTGAACCAAAGGTGGGTTTGAGGTATATTGAATTGACTCAGTCTGATGAGGTCTCAATTAGACTTGACTCAACATCAACCAGACTTGACTCGATTCAACGTGACTTGACTCTACTTAGCCTAAAATAGACAAAACTCTAATTAAAGATGAAGGACGCCACAATCTAGCAGATTGACAAGTCAAGTGAAGATTCGTCACAAAGATGTTAATCTTTGATAAGAACCAGATGCCTAAGCCTAGAACAAAGAAAATCCTCTCTTTAATGAAATCAAATTCAAAATATGACTAAAAAGTTTCTACATTGTTTTTAGTACCTCTATATATAGGCACATAAGTTTAAGAAAACCTGAGAATCCACAAGAAGGCCCAAACCCAAAACATAAAAATATAAACTAATTTATAAAAGAAAATCCAAAGCCCAAAAACATAGAACATAACTAATTTCTAAAAGAAAACCCAAAGTCTAAAACATAAAGTAATTTTCCTAAAAACTATCCTTCAAATATGCTTCAAGCCATGATCTTCATATTCTTTGAATTTCAGATTGCTTGTAGTATCAGGAGCCTTGAATAGATTTGATCTTCCAATCTCTTGCTCCTTGCCCTTGTCATAGGTCCTTTAAATTGTAAAGGTTCATCTTCAAGTTCTTCTTGTATGGAATCTTGGGATAGTCCTCTATCATTCCCTCCTTCTTAAAGAGAATTTGTCCTCAAATTCGTCTCACTTGAAGATTCCTTATCATTCTCCCCTGTTTAGAGAGAATTCGACCCGAATTCTAGAAAGTCCTAGGCACAAATGTAAATCAAAGACACAAATCTAAAATAAAATAAAAAATTAGAAATTCTACTAAAATGAGATTTGGATCCTAGAAGAGGTCAATCTCTTATTATCAAAGATTTTGGAGGTCTGCCTCCAAGGTCAAATACTCACCTGCAAAAATTATCAAACAATTTTAAATTAAAGATAAAATGCACAAAGAATATAAAAGGAATATTGCGCAAACAAACAACCAAATTATGAGTATGACTTTGATTACCCATATATTTGTTAGGAATTGTTAAACAAGCTAATTCATGAGCATATATTTCTAAGCTTGAGTCTTTTTTATCATCATTTCGTCTTCCCATTGTTGATCTCCTTGTTGCTTGATGAACAAGTCTTCCCTAAGTATCCTTTCTTCTTTCTATTGTTGATGATGTTGCTCTTTGATGAATAATTCGGCCATAGGCAATAAAATAATAAGAGGAAAGTTAGTACCTTTTTTAATTGGCAATTCATAATGCTCTCTTATTTCTTTCTATTTTTCTCTCTTTTCTTCCTTCTCTCTTTTTCTACTCTTTTCTTTCTTTGCTTTTTCTCGCTATTCTTTCTCTTTTCTCTCTCCTTCTTTCTCTTCACTATCACTCTTTTCTTTCTCTTCTTTTTCTCTCTTTTCCTTCTCGCTTCTTTCTCTCTTTTCTTTGTCGTCTTTTTCTCACTTTTCCTTTGCTTCATTTTCTATAAGTGTTTCATTCTCATAGGCTTTTTTTAGCTTTCGCTCTTGCCTTCTTTTCAATACATCTAATTTTTGCATTGTCCTTTCTTCCTCCTCTCTCAAGTATGAAATGTAGTTCTTGAGGTCTTCATGAGTCTTGGGACTTTCATCCCCATTAGGACATTGATGAGTTTCATGCCCATAGCCTTCACATTTGGAACACCTTAATGCACTTTTCTTTAGCAATGATTTTCTATCAGGATTGTGCTTCCTTGTAATACTAGCAATCTTGTCATTTAGTTTTATAATTCTGGATTCCAAGGCATTGATATCCTCTACCAAGGTCTCATAAACACTAGGTGTATCTCTACATGTCACTCTCTTGGTACGTACAAGTCCTCTAACCAAATGATTCTAGTTAGGAATAGGATAATTTAGACCATATGTTAACCCAATTCCAGAAGGATGCCTCTATGCAAACATGTTGCATTACTCAATATTGCTAGGTCCTGTAAGAAAATGTTAGTAAAATAAAATATATTGAGGACCTCACCATTCTTTTAAGTGTTTCACTCAAATTCTCACTCATGTATCACACTTATATTCTTTTTCTTGAATGTACTCTCGTGCCTTTTACCACTTAAATTTCCTTTAGGGTTTGGCAAAGAACTCTGGTAGCTTAAGCAAAGAGTGAACAAAAAAAGTGAAAAGCGTTACGAGATCTAAGTCGTGACTCAAGAGGTTAAAGAAAAACTCTAGATAAAACTTCAAGGAATTTTAAAAATACAAAACAAGAAAATTAAAATTAGAAAATAATAGGACTACCAAAGAGAATTAAAGGAGACAACACATAGACTCTGAGAGAAAGACTGATTGCAAGTAAATATCAATAAGCCACAAATGAAATTGCAACAAAAAGTTGTGTTGAACTCCACCTCTTTTATTTATCTTTTTTTTTCAATATATATTTGTTTCCTTTTGAGTGTGATCCATAAACAATTTATCCTTCAAACCCTCAGACTCATGTAAATCAATGTAAGGCCACTTGCAAATCCTAAACACAAAAACAAACAATTTCCATGAATCAAATGTAGAAATACAATATTTAAATGGAGAATAGAAAAAAAATACGACAAATTCACAATTCAACCACCAAACAAAATTCAAAACAAAGCACATAACACACAAACATTCAAAAAAAAATTATTGTTTTATATGACAGATAGAAACATAAGATAGAAGAGGAAATTCAAACCAGAACCTTGCTCTAAATACTAGATGATATGATCCTATCCAAGAAAGAGTTCGATGGTTTCTGAATTTGAATCCTCAAGAGGCACAACATGAATAAACACTACGCCAAAATTGTCAATAGATAGCGCTTTTTTTGCTAATAGATAGCGTTTTTTAAGCGCTGTCTATTGGAACGGTATCTATTAATAGATAGCGCTTGTAAAAAAACGCTGTCTAATGACACCTTATAGATAGCGCTTGACTACACAAGCGTTGTCTATGTATTTTAAAAAAGACAACACTTCAAAAATACAAATGGTCTATAGATAGCGCCTAGAGACACAAGTGCGTTCTATTTATTTTTCGTCAATAGGTAGTGTTTTCTCAAATGAACGCGGTGTATTGATTCAATTATTTCTCAAATCCAACTTACTATGACAAATATTCCTAGACCTTACATAATAAGTGAGTATTTTTTTTATATTTTCAATTTTCCTCCGTTCATAATAGGATTACCTAAACAAACAATATATAATTCTCAAATAAAAGAATTTCATTAACTTACTTTATCTGATAAACATTTTTCAAAAGAAACTTACTCTATCAAATTGTATATATAAAGAATTCTACAACTTTAGAATTTATTCATACATTTAAAAAAGACTAAACATTGTACATATCTCACTATGAATCAACTATTTAAGGTTCGCATAAAAAATCCTTGTTCTTAACACTCGAATCGTGCATAGCCCGGCTACAAGAACACATAATGCTGCCATGATCATGGAAGTTAGGAAAAATCATACGCTACCATCACTCTTCAGCTTTTTGTCTCACAAAGTTCTAGCTTTTGTTCAGCCTCTATTCTGGAGTGTTGCACACCTTTTCATGAATGTTGACATAAACACCTTAATTATTGCATATTACATATTTAACAAATAAAGTCAGATAAACCAAACCAGAACAGTACCTTTACAAAATCACCAACTTGAATCATAAAATCCTTAATCACACTATGAAATTGACAACCCTTGTAACCAACCAGAAGTCCAACTTTTCTGCCAATAAAATCAGATCATGAGAAGTATTATTTAACTTAAACCCCAAAAATGCAAACAAACTGGTCATTTGAACGAGTTTCGAGATAGAATTGGGATGACTCTAGCCTTACATGTTCACATAATTATAATTCTATGAGTACAATATAATTTCAATAACCTCCTTTCCTAATAAATACATGTATGTAGCCTTATCCCATCAAGTGGAGATACCATTTCTAAAATTTAAAAACGTCAAGTGAAAAGATAACAACCTTATTGCACTAAGGCAACACTTGACTTAGAAACACTATCATTAAGAATTCGTCATTAAGACAATCATGAAAACAAAGACTGAAAACCAAGAAAGCAACACTAAAATCCTAGCACTGATTCTCATTCAACTTTTAGACTTTGAAAGTAGGAAACAAGAAAGTGTTGCCAACTAGGATTAAGGCTAAGAATCTTACGTTAAAATTATCCCATTTAAACTATCAAAGTGTACTACTGTGATGATAATGAATTTGCGGGCATCTAAAAAAATGCATAATAATAAATTGAAATCGTAATTACTATCTTTAGTCTAAGTGAAAAAAAATTCCTAGTGACAAAAAAAAAGATGTTCCCCAATATTTTAATGCTACCAAATCATAGGCTCTGGATGCCTTTTCTTCTTTGTCATACCTTTTTGAAAGTATTGATAACAAATGATCACCAATGTTAACAAATTTCATGGTTCTCTTCTTACTTTTAGGGGAAAAAATAGTGATAATTCAACATAAATGTATATTTGTGTACTCACCCAAGTAAATTAAAAAGCCATCTATGTTGAAGAAATTCATTGTTCCATAATGGATGTGGAGATGAGGAACATAGATTAATGATGTCGGTTAGTTATAAACACTCAAAAGGTAAAAGGCAAAAGGCAAAGAAAGAAAAAGAGAACTAAATAATTTCATCATCATTTAAAAATAAAAAATACAAAAAAGATAAAAAAAAGGAACTTGTTCTAACAACAATGAAACTAACTGAAGGAACCTTTTAATTGAGATTTGAAGCAGTGATGAAAGCCTTAGGATAATTAATTTAAAATAATACAGATTTTGATTTAGGTAAATAAAATGAGAAAAATCTTGTTACACCATGGTATATAGAAGTTCTTGGTCCAAATGTGTCAATGGACTTTTTGGGTGCAAATTCAGTGACTCTTGTTGGGGTGGTGGTATCAAGTGTAGTAGTGGTTGGTGCTTGTTTGTTATCAGAAGAACTTTCTTCATTTTCCCCACTTGCAGAGAGTTGGAACACCTTTTCTGGAGTGATTGTCACCTAATCACGATGAACTCACAGACATATGTCATTGGGTTTAGGAAATTAAGTTGCCATTTCAAAATTAGATACACTTTTAAGATGAAAGACTAAGAAAGATTGGGGAGGCATAGTTCACAGAGTCAATATTATAATTTATATGACATGAAAGTAATTAAGCTTCAAGAAAAATTGTTCTTACCACTCTGAATTTAAATGTTGGAGTTTTTAAATCTCTCTCCATATCAAAGGGATTTGGCTCCAAGTGAATGCCTTTTAGCCGCATAAATGCTCTAAGTTGAGAGTGTTTCTATCATGTTAGATATATCTAAAACAAAATTTCTCACATTATCAAATTCGGAGAAAAACTAGTATTTTCTATCAATAAATAATGGAGCACGTGAAAGGATAAAACACAAATTAGGGTAGGGATAAGAAAAAGGGAAAAAAACATTAAAAGCAAAAGACGAAACAAATGTGGGTTGAGGAAGTGAAGAATACCCTCTTCAATTCTTTATTGTGACGCTCCTTGTAGTAAGCATTGATGGGGTTCATTGTGGAAGACTGAACCCTCTATTTCACAAGCTCCTTAGTATTAAGATTTTTCCTTCAAAATCAAAACCATTTCCTCTTTTCGTACAAGTGGAATGGATGTTGTTCTGCATATAGATTGACCTTTTGCTAGAGTTTTTCCTTGTAACCTACTAGCACAAAATAACCATTGAGATTGCAAGCACACTATCATGTTAACATCAAGGCTTTCAGTTATAGAGTTTTTAAGCAAATATCAAAACCCTAAATCATAGATTTTTAAATTAAAACTTACATGCACTCTGAAATCGAATTCAAATTCTGAATGGTTGGGATATTGATTCCAATTGGACCAAACCACAAAAATCCATTCGCGAGTCAAAAGCTATTTGAGAATGGCTGTGAGAATGGTCCAAAGCGTAGTCACAATGTTCTTATACCGCAAGTGAGCCTTTTCGAGGGTGCTCCAACGTCGTTAGAATGGAGATTTGAGTTGTCATGTAGTTAGGGTAGTGGAGGGTGCATTAGGGGAGGTAATTAAGAGACCTATGGGAGGAGGGCTTAAAAAATCAGATTATGGTAAGATTAGAGCAAAGTTCGTGAGAGTTGAGAGTGATTTATTTTTTAGAAGAGGAGGCAACGTACGCGTGACTTTCTTTTGTAAATCTTTTAATAGACTACATTTTTACAATAAAACGGTATCTATTAATGTCTCAATACTTAGCGCTAAAATTTAAGAAGCGCTTTTTATCTCTCTATGTAGTTTTTATTTTTATTTTTGAAAATATAAATTAAATATAGACAACATTTTTTGGATAAAGCGCTATCTATGTCTATGTATTTTTATAGCGCTTATCTCATAAAGCGCTATCTTTTGTTTATCTGTTTTAATTTAAAGCGTTTAATTAAATAAGCGTTATCTAAAAAGTGTTATCTATTGATCATTTTGGCGTAGTGAAATTAGAGAAGAATGCGAAATAAGACAGAGATGAAGGACGCCACAGTCTAGCAGATTTGATAAGTCAAGTGAAGATTCGCCACAAAGATGTTAATATGTGACAAGAACCAGAGGCCTAAGGCTAAAACAAAGAGAATCATCTCTTTAATGAAATCAAATTCAATATATGACTAAAAAGTTTCTACATTGGTTTTGGTACCTCTTTATATAGGCACATAAGTTTAAGAAAATTTGATAACCCACATGAAGGCTCAAACCCAAAATATAAAAACATAAACTAATTTATAAAAGAAAACCCAAAGTCCAAAAACATAGAATATAACAAATTTCTAAAAGAAAACCCAAAGTCTAAAACATAAACTAATTTTCCTAAAAACTATCCTTCAAATATGCTTCAAGTCATGATCTTCATATTCTTTGAATTCCAAATTGCTTGTAGCATCAGGAGCCTTGAATAGATTTGATATTCCAATCTCTTGCTTCTTGCCTTTGTCATAGGTCCTTTAAATTGTAAAGGTTCATCTTCAAGTTCTTTTTGTATGGAATCTTGGGATAATCCTTTATCATTCCCTCCTTCTTGAAGAGAATTTGTCCTCAAATTTGTATCACTCGAAGATTCCTTAGCAAATTTAGGTTTGACTCAACTAAGCTTAAGGTGGATCTTACTCAATCAACTAGAGGTAGACTTGATTCAACTCAACTAAAGGTGGACCTAACTCAACTCAATGAAAGGTAGGCTCGACCAAAGGTGGGTTTAACTCAACACAGCTTCAAGTGAGCCCAACTTAACTCTATCCAAGGTGGGCTCGGTACTACTCAGTACTAATCGATTCTATATGGGCCCGACTTGATTCGATGAAAGGTGGGTTTGACCTTACCGACTCAACGAGGCTTGAGCCGACATGGCTTGAGATGGACCCAACCTAACATGGACTAAGGTGGTCTTAACTGTACTCTGCCCAAGGTGGTCCCACTCAAATCGGTCCAACATGGGCCTACCTTTACAATACCTAATGTGGGCTTGTCATGACTTGGTTGGACATGGGTCTAACTTGATTCGACTTGGCCTAATAAGAACCTGACATGCCTCAACTCGAGAACAAGCTTACTAAATTTTGATTAAGGTGTGTCCAAATCAATTGAGCTTGAGGTAGGCACTTTGATTAAGGTGTGTCCAATTCAATTGAGCACAAGATGGGCTTGAACTGACTCAGATAGAGTAGGCCACACCTCAACTTAGTTTGAGGTGAACCTGACATTCACCCAACTCAACTGTCTTGACATGGATCCAACTTGACCTGACTTGACTTAATTGGGCTCGAAAGACTCCTACTCAATTCGGTTTGATGTATCTTCAACTTTCCTCGACCCGAGGTACTCCTAACTTGACTCGACCTTACATGGGTTTGATTTGACTTGACCTTTTATGGGCCTGATTCGACTTTGTTCGACATGGTTCCGACTGAAATTTGTCTAGTGTTGTCTCAATTCAAGTTAACATAATGTAGATCCTATCAATTTTAGCTTGACCTAGATATAACTTGACCTAGGTCCAACCTGAACAATCTACTTAAATTTAGCCCGACACAACGTTGTATATCTTGACCTAGACCAACTTGTATAGACCGATCTATGAGACTTTTTGTTGTCATTTTTTTGTATGAACTTTTTTCTTATGTCAAATGTATATGGATTTGTGGACTTTTTTTACCTCTACCCTATCAGTCAAGGTCAAGCCCTATGCAATGAACAAAATTGACAGATTTAATTCAAGGTTTGAACTTCTCGGTATAATTTATTAATCCTTTTCTTATGTGGGGATTGGATATAAGTTGTTCGTTTCTATATAATAGCTTACCTATAATAAGGAGACTTACTTAAAATCATTCCAATTACTCACATTTACATTGCATTCATTATTCTTAATTCCACTTATTTACTTGAACTTTAGAATATCATCCATTAGTGAATCTTCATTCAATGTTATATTCAACCTTGTTGTTATCCATATCATCAATTTTATAATAAGACATTGAAATTGTTTATCTTATAAGAAATTGTACCTAAACACATTTAATTTTTAATAACAAATTAGAATCACATTTATATATAATATTAAATTATAAATTATTCTCTAATTACTTTAATAACTAATACGTGAAACTTATTATTGAAAGGGGGAGCTTGTTCAACTCAAGTGAAGATGGTTTTGATGATGTCCAAGGCTATGCATCATGTGCATCACTGGTTTAGGCTTAGTCATGATTTTCTATCTTTTGCATTAGGTGTTGTAGATCTAGAATTACATGTAAAACAAGCTTGCATTGAATTGTATCAGCTATCAAACTCTTGAATGTGACCAAAAGCAGAACTCGTAAATAGATTAGCTACTTAACTAATAGATTAGCTGAGGGCACTATACTGATGCAGTGAAAATACACTCACGATAATCTATTAGGTAAATTCCTAATCCATTAATTACTGCAACATAACTCTGTATAAAACCAGTTTCTGAAACCAGTTTTGAGATAGAGAGAGAAATAACTGAATTACTGAGAAACGAATTGAGAGACTTCTTTTCTGAGATCAAGATTCACAGAGTTCTTGTGCTTGCTTGGGAGATCATTCAATTGGACATTCAAGAAGATTGATGGTGGATTCAACCTTAGTGGGTCAAGCTTGGATCTAGGATCAAGTGATAAATTTGCACATCCACTAGGTGTATTCGTTCCTTGTTTCTTTTCTATTGTATTTCTGTTTACAGTTGATTCACTGTGTGAAGTGAAGGTCTAGGTGCAATTGTTTGGATGCATTGCATCTAGGGGGAGTTCTTGATTTGTAGATCAAGCTCCTTAGTCTTTAGGGTCTTGAATTATATAGATGCTCTTGTAATTCTTGTAACTCTATTGATTTAGTGGAATCCTCCTAAGTGGGTTACTTAGGAGAAGACTGGATGTAGATTCATTTTGAATCGAACCAGTATAAAAATTGTTGTGTTCTTTGTTTCTCTCTTTTCTTACACCTTTATTAATTGCTTTACACAGTCCATTAACACAGAACTGTAGAACTGGTAAAGTGGGTCATAAGAGTTAAAGAAACTTTCAAGATTCAATTAAAATCAATGAAAGATTCAATACCCAGTTCATACCCCTTTCTTGGTTGGGTTATATTAGACAGATCTGTTTTAACACTTATAAGTTTACCCCTTTCTTGATTGGGTTATATTAGACAGATCTGTTTTAACACTTATAAGTTTAGAGATCATTAGCTCAATATTTTTAAACATTTTTCCTTATAATTATTTAATGGATTTTTATTCACCATAAGAATTAAAAAATTATTATCATTTATGGTTATTGAGGCAATAATATTACAAAAGTATTTTTGATATTATAAAAAATTAGCTTCTTTTTAGGCTCAAATAATTTTTATGTTCTTAATATAAGAATGATTTTTTTAAAATATCCCAAAATTTTTCAAATTGGGTTCCTCGTAAATTACATTTTTTATTTGAGTTTCTAAAGTTATTTCCATGATGATGACAGTTATAAAATTAATGTCAAATGTTTCCATTTTTTAATGATGACTATATCAACTACACTTAAAGAATCATGATATTTTGTTTTTTTATTTATTATTAACAACATATTTCTCATACAAAAATATATTAATTATTATGATATAAAAAATAAGTTATAGGACCAAAATGTAATTTAAAAAATTTCGGCGCTTAAATAAAAAATTAGTATAATAATAGAGATAAAATATAAATAAATAAATTTTTAAGAAATTAAATTAAAATTTTATAATTTTATAATTTATTAATTTTTCATCCTTATATTGTTGACCTAAAATACTGGTATTTTAATTCGTAAGGCATAAATATTATTTTATATAATTCAAATTTGAATTAATAAACATATGAATTATGATTGTAATAGATAAATGTTTTAAATGTATTTAAATTTATAAAGAAATACAAGTTGTAATGTAATATTATTTTATATATCCTAAAATAAATAAACTTGAAAAATTCAATTAGAGATAAAAATAGAAATAGTGCATATTAAAGGAAAAACTTTAGAAGTGAATAACAGTTTATTAAAAAAAATGGAAAAACTTTTAAATATCATAAACGTCACATGATAGTTGCTGGAATTAATAATTGAGGGAACTTTTCAAAGTACCATTCAAATAATTCACAAAAAGGAGTAATACTTAGCTATCGACATATTGTTATACACTACTAAAAAATTTATATTTTCTTTTAATTTTATTTTGATTTTTTAAATTTTTATAAATTTTGTTACAAAAAAATTTACAGAAAATTGTTGCGATTTTTTTTCAAAGTATTTTGTATTCATAGAAAATTTTATAAAAAATATTTACAAATTTTATAATTTTTAAAAAATAATTATTTATGAAGGAATTACTTAAATTAAGATTTTTAGAAAAAATAGTAGAAAAAAGTATTTTCTTGCAAATGTTTTTGACAAACTTGCAAGAAAAATACCATGTAATATGAGAATTTTTAGTAGTAATAGTTATAAATAGTTAGGAATGTTAGAAAATTGAATTATTTAAAATGAAAATTTTGTTGAATTATTATATTAATTTCATTTTGAAAATTTTGGTATGCTTTTAGATAAATAGATAAATGTCCACCACAAGAAAACTACATATTATTCAAGGGCAGAATCCATAGGTAATAACAAACATTCACGGTAAATCGTGTTTACTAATAGACTAGCAAAAAGCATCAATTTGTCAGTAAAATGGTTGTCGGTAAAATTTACCGATCGATGCAGAAACGTACCAGTATATACTGACGATCACAAATTCATCAGTAAATATTAGTTGATAACATTTATCGTTATAATAAGCAATTGAGTCTCTTTGTTTATCCTCCACTTCCTCTTCTTTTTCCTTTATTTCTTAAGTTTTTCCTCATTATCGTTGTCAAGCCATCGTCCCACCACGGTCACCTCCAAATCATTTTCGTCATTTAGGGTCTCATCCTCATCCTATTTGTCTTCCTCTTTCCTCTTCCACTTCTTCTCCTCTGCTTCCTTCTCCAACTCTGACAACTATTGTCACTCTTATCGTGTCTGTCATCCTCCACCTACAAGTCACAACGATCATCAGCATCACCAGTGCGCATTAGTGACGAGAGTCACCAGTGAGTGAGCCTTCGTATCACCACTGAGTGACCATTGTCACTAAATTTTAAAAATGAATGGATATATTCTTTTTGACCTAATTATATATTAAATTGTTTTGACGTGTCAAACGTGTTTTCCAAAAGATATTGAAGTGGTACATATTAAATGGTGTAATCAATTCAAATATTAACATAAAACACATTTGAAACGTCAAGAAATCTAACATAATTGGATTAAAATGAATATATTTACTCATTTTTAAAGTTTGAGAACTAAAATGTATCAAAGTTTTCGGACAAAAACGAATTCTAATTTCACGTCAAAGTTTAGAAACTAAAAACATATTTAACTCTAAATCAAGATATGAAATTTGTTGAAAAGATCTGTTGATAAATTTAAATATAGCGACAAATTTGTTGTCGTCAGTAATTAATCAATTTTTTGTAATAATTTAAATTATGTTAAATATTGAAAAGTATATTTCAAAATAACATAAAATATGTATAACTAATGACCTTAGTAATTATATAATTAAAAAAATTTAGAATGATTCAATTGAATTTATTTTATTTTATTAAGACAGTCCTATGATTTATTATAATTCATTTAAACATGTAAACAAGTTAATTTTGTTTCCTTAAATCAATTTTAAAGTTTAATTTAAATTTACAATAATTCAACTCAATTCAATTCATATATGTTTCCCTCCTTTATAAATAAGGAAGCTTCAAGAAGTGATCACCACAACACAACCAAGTCTCACCTTCTCTACTTCCTCATACAAGAAAAAGAGAAGAAAAATGAGCATTTCACATTCTGAAAAGCGTCATGTGGTGTGCGTGCCATTCCCAGCACAGGGCCACGTGATTCCTTTCATGCAACTAAGCAAACTTCTTCTTTGCTCTGGTTTTCACATAACCTTTGTGAACACGGAGTTCAACCACAAGCGTTTGGTTAAGTCTCTGGGAGAAGATTTTGTTAAGGGACAACCTGGTTTTCAATTTGAGACCATACCCGATGGGTTGCCCCCATCTGAGAAAGATGCAACACAAAGCATTGCAGCACTGTGTGATGCAACAAGTAAACATTGTTTTGAGCCTCTGAAAGAACTTGTGAAGAAGCTTAATAGTTCAGATGAAGTTCCCTTG
>Ga0214543_1001799_pt1 | contig 41992 bp, 19 predicted proteins | sample CNSS2metaG_FD_160094 | JGI IMG/M metagenome (GOLD analysis project Ga0214543, IMG submission 160094) | Root nodule microbial communities from cowpea collected in UCLA plant growth center, Los Angeles, California, USA - CNSS2 | ecosystem: Host-associated > Plants > Roots > Nodule | place: USA...
ATTTTATCTAATTATTTTTTATTTTCTAACTCATTACAATCATACTTTAATTTTTTCACTATAATTGTATAAATAATTTTTATTTACTACAATATAAAAATTTAATGTAATTGTCATGAATATTGTTTTACCACCATCCAACATATATTGTGGTTCAAAAGATACAAGATCTATGTTAAAATTTTATTATTATGTTTATTATTTGTTCTTTGCGTCGTTTTGATCAAGTGGTGTATTATAACTTTTATTAGTGTATAAAAAATAGATTCATTATAATTTAAAAAATTGAAGTAAACAAACATTTAAAATATATTTTAATTTAAATATTTTTTTAAAAATATTTGTTCCTTTTATATTTTTTTAAAATATTTTTAAATTTTATCAACTAGGTTTCATTAATGTTTGCAAATTTTGATAAATATTTTGGTTCTCATTAAATTTTATTTGGTATTATAATCTAAAATGTAAACAATTATAATTTATTTCAAAGTATTTGATATCGAAGAAACAACCATACTCCTAATATTGAATATTTGATAACATTATGTTTTCTTTACCGTAATTTTTTATTATTTTATAAAAAATTAATTAAAATTAATACTAAAGTAGTAAGAAAACGGGTACGGATATGAGTACGAGATTATACTCGTTACCCGGTGGGGATGGGAATGAGACAAAAGTTTTATACCTGTTGGGTTTGGGTATGGGGATGAGGATAAATTTTTTTTACGGAGATAGGTATGAGATAGTGAAACTCGTCCCCCGCCCCACCTATTGCCATCCCTACTCCTACTTACATTTAAAACACAACCCACAACTACTTTTATTTAATGTTGTCACTTAAGTATATTTTATAATACAACTATGTATCGATAAAATTGAATATTATTTACAACATAATATTTTTAACTAAACATTTGAGTATTCTTTAAACCAAACCACACCTAATTAAACACTTTGTTTACATAAACGGATTGATATAAAGATCACAATTTTTCTAAAAATAAAATAAAATAATGTCTTAGGATGAACATAAGACAATAAACACTCTTTTAAGTTGCTATTGAATACAATAGTGTTCTTGTTCACAAAGTAAAAGATTAAGGATTTTTTGAAAACACAACCACAAGAGCTTCATCACAGTCATCCTCAACATTTTTTTTTTCACGGGATATTCTTTATATAAACGTCGAGATATTCTGTCTCGCGTTTGTCTACATATAAGCACATAAATACATTGATAGCTCTTCATACAACATCAAGTATATTTTTTTATACAACTTTTTTGTATTTGACACAACTTATCACATTTAAGCAACGTGATTTTTTTTTCGTAAAATAACCTACCTCTAAATTTAATAGTTTAAAATTACAATTACATAATAATACATTCTTTTATACTTTATATTTACAGACTAATTCATTAATTAATTTATAGATGCACTTTTTAATGAATTTATTAACTCGAAAATTATAAGTTGGTTTAATCGAATATACCCATAATATTAATTTTAGGGATCACCGGCTTTCGCAGCTCAACTAAAACACACAAGCGACCTATGCCTGGTCACTCTGGACAACCTTAACGAGGACAAAACACGCTTTGAGGGCACAGACAGAGCTTTTGGCAGCACATAGAATGACGTTGGGCGCGAAATATGCAAACGCGCGTTTCCTCGGAAGCACTTCCGCTTTCTCCCACTACAGAAAAAAAATCGCGGTGGCGAATCTATTCCAGAAGTACGGTTTCCCTCCTTCCCTCGTCTCCTTCTTCCTCTCTCGCAACCCTTCCATTCTCCACTCTCCTCTCCCTCAACTCCACCATTCGCTCACCACACTCTTCTCCCTCCGCATCCCCCAAAACGACATCGTTTCCCTCCTCACTACCAATCCTTCCCTCCTCCACCATTCCTTCCACGACGCCCTCCAATCCCGTCTCCCCCAACTCCAAACGCGCTTCCCCACACTCTCCCCTTCCACCCTCCTCAACCTCTTCCTCTCTTCCACAAAGTTACACCTCGACCCGCTCCACCTCTCCCCCAAACTCAACGCGCTCAAAACCGATTTCGCGTTTTCCGACGCCACCGTGGCTAGCGTTCTGGAAGGGTTCCCCGACGTGGTCGTCACGAGCGAGAACGAAATCGCGAGCGTGATAGATTTTCTTGCGGAGTTCGGAATTCCGCGGGACGAGATTGATCTCGTTGTCCGTTCCTTTCCTAGGGTTTTGGCGCTCGGTGTTGAGCAGAGGCTGAGGCCGTTGTTTCGGGAAATCAAGGAGCTAGGGTTTTCCAATCGTGAGATGAGGAGAGAGATCTCGCGGGACCCGAGGATTCTGGGGATGGAAATTGGAGAGCTTACGCGGTGTTTGAGGCTGATAGAGAGTTTGAAATGCAGGGAAAGTATCAAAGAGAGGGTTATTGATTCGGGTCTGATGAGAGCGTGTTTTGAGGTGAAATTAAGAGTGGATTGTTTGTGTGGGTATGGTTTGACTCGAAGGGATGCTCTGAAGATTATCTGGAAGGAGCCTCGGGTGATTTGTTACGAGGTTGGGGATATTGAGAGGAAGGTTGAGTTTCTGGTGCAGAGGATGAAGTGTAGTGTGGAGTGTTTGGCTGAGGTGCCTAAATACTTGGGTGTGAATTTTGAGAAGCAGATTGTGGCCAGGTACAGTGTGGTGGAGTGTTTGAGGGGGAAGGGTGCCATTGGGTTTGAGATTGGGTTGAAGGATTTGGTTATGCCTTCTAGGCTTAGGTTCTATAATCTTTATGTGAAGCCATACCCGGAGTGTGAAAAGATCTATGGAAGGTTTTCTGGGTGTGGTGTTCAAGTTAAGATGAAGCATCCCCCTGGACTGTGGAAACTTTTTAAACCGCAGAAGTTTGCTGAAAGGGATGAAGATGTGAAGAACGTGAGGTCATTCATGGAGTCTCTGGTTTAGTGGTCTGATCTTTGCGTATGGTGTTGGTTGGAACTTTGATTTTGGTGGGATGAATTTGAGTCGATGAATGACATAAAAATCGAGTTTTGACTTGAGTGGAGCAAGACTTGGAAGTTCATTCATTGGATTGCGAAGAAGCTAATTACTTGAAATCGGTGACAATATCACTTGCTCTCTTGAAAATTGCGTTTTGTTTACGGCAGCACTGCATCTGACATGAAAGTTCCTCGAAAAGCTTTTCGAATCATGAAACAAGATTCCTTTCGGAGCACAAAATGTGTAATATTCTTTGATAGTTTATACATTTCCCCGTTGTTTTGGACTGATCGGCTTAGTTTCTAGAATAGTTCCAGGTGTGCTTAGTTTTAGTACTGAAGGAAGGTTTGTTGCCACCGGAAGTACTGATACAATAATAAAGCTATTTGAGGTGCTGATATGTTATTTAGAATTTAGATGCTTTGCTCTTTATTTTACACGGTTTCTGAACTTAATCTTCTGCTTGTCTAACAGGGTTTGAAGATCAATCAGATGTAGCTACCAGAGGCAAAGGATGGTCCTGCGGTCAGTCATTCGAACATATTATGATCGTATATACAAGTGCCTTTGCGTTTTCTGATATACCTGTGACAGAATTTGTGTGGTTACTATTTTGAGATTATTGAGTTATGTTTAGATAGATTTTTCCATTTTTACTTATAATAAGAGAAGAAAAATAGATAAATTTATCTATTAAGCTAAAACTACTTAAACATAAATTGACTTAAGTTTTTTTAGATAAATTAAATAAGAAGTTTTGCAAACCACCTGTCCTTATGGAAATGGTATGGTGGTCACAAGGTTGAACCCAATAACAGTTTCAAGTGTAAGTTACTTAACCTTAGCATATGCAAGGAACATTTGGCACTAGGGTACGCTAGTTTTTTTCTTTTCTTATGTGCTCTTAGCCAAATTTATCCAAGCAGAGTCTCTTTTTCAGATTTAGTTCTCTGAAGCTAGGGATGTTCGTAGTTGTAATTATTTTTGGTTTGACAAATTTACTTGGTATATAAAGCATTATCTATCAACATGCCAATCTGAGTCTTCTTTAAGCTTTTTTCTTTGCAAATTGTTGTGATTATTAAGTGATCCTTGGAAATTGCTATTGTAATTTTTTTTGTTTTTCTTATATATATATAAACTGAAGTCAATAAATGATCTGGATTTTTTGTTAGACTCGATAATATGCATTTCATGTGTATTTTATTACCATGTTTCTGTCTTTTCTTTTGGAAACACTCTTACACAATCTGACATGCTGTGTAATATATTTTAGGATTTTTTGGGTTTCAATGCTTTGTTTTGAACACAGAAAATTCTTGAAAACTTTTATTCTAAAAGTGACGAAGAATTTTTTTTTTTCGGATTTCTGAGTAATCTAAGGTTTATAGGTCTATAAGTTTCTGTGGCTAAAATGATAATTTACATGACATTCAACAGCTATATAAGCTTGATAAGAAATTATTCGAATATAGTAGCCTACAAGAAATAAGAGCTAAACCAAGAACCAGCAAATTGTCTACGAGACTTGCCTCTTTTTTATATTTATAGAGTAACTACGATTTTAAAGAAATACAACGGCTAAAATGTTCTTATTTTTTTCTTAGTTCATAAATACTTGATAATCTCTTTTTGAAAAACTAAAAAAAATTATTCATAACATTAAATCTTAATTTGATTAAAAACCTGTTAGAGGTAAATTACGACTTTAGTTATGGAAACCGTTTAGTAAGTCTGGGTATAAAGTGCAGTAATTAAATATATATTTCCTTCAATTGTAAAATTGTTTATATTGATTTCATTATAACGTCATTCTATTATATCATATATATATATATATATATATATATATATATATATATATATATATTATTGGCAAAACAAGATGTATATTGTTGCAAGATTTTGATGATGATGTCACCTACGAGGAACTTCAAGTAAATATTTGAAGAATTGTCTCCTCCTGATTAAGCCTCTTGTAATAAGTTATAATTGATATCTAGTATTTAAGTTAGTTTAGAATTTCATAAAACAACAACTAGCACTTAACCACTCTTAGGGGATGTTTTTTACTTTTACAAAACACAATGTGATAATCTATTATTCTCAAATTTTGAAACGAAAATCAATTATCACCTTAAAATAATCGATTATCAGGCTATGTAGGATGATAACTTTTGAAAACTAGTCATTGTAACAACTAGATTTGCATTAAAATCTGCAGTGTAACCGTTGGAAACCCTCTAGTTATAAATATTGGCCTTAGAATTCGTATGTTCACTCATAAATTTCTTAGTTATCACTCATCCCTCTTGTCTGAATTCTAGACACCCTTCTAGCTCTTCAATCTCTAACATTTTCGTCCCCTTTCTCCACTTCCTATTCAATGTCTGATTCATCATGCAGAAAGATCCCAACCAGAAGAAGGAGTGCTCATCTCTCCACTCAACCTCTACCAAGAAATGCCTCTATTGAAGGATGAATTTCCAATGACGAAAGGAGATCATAGTTTCTCAATATATGGAAAGACAAACCTTTAGTTACACCAAAATTCATCAATTCTCAATGGCTCATTGCTCATGGTTTTCATTACCCAACTCTTATTGCAGAACAGGGCATCAAGTACTTTGCAGAAATGGAAACTTAGTAAGAGTATTTTACTATAATTTCAAATACAGGGATGGAGTAGCCTTCAACAAAGTCAAAGGCATCTATATTATTCCTGACAATTATATTTAGGAAAACGTAGCGAAATTTCCTAACAATGAAGATGTTATACCAATTCTGACTGGCATTAATGGGTTCAACAGGATTCTAGCATATTATTTCTAAGAAATCCCTAGCAGGTTGTAAGAAAAAAATTACTGGTAGGTGCACTCTAAGTAGATGAGTGACTCATTCAGTATCTAATTGTTTGGATATTGTGTCCCCGTGGCAAAATTCACGCTTAATGCACTTAAGCAGATCTCTTTATCATTTATGAATTGTTAAACCATATTTTTATTGACTGGTCAAGCCTGATCATTGATACAATGCTCAAAGCAAAGTGCTTTCTTGCATATGCTCTCCCATACTCACTACTCATCTCTAGGATCTATGAATATAAAGGTGTGAACACAATTGGTAAACAAGTTCAAATGATTAGTGATGCAAATGAAATTTTTGATGGTTCACTAAAACAGATGAAGTTTGTTCTCTTTCGAGATCAATGTATTCACATAGATGAAGTGCCCCAATATGACAATGATGACGAAGTCCCTGCTCCTGCTCTTGTACATGCTGTTCATGTTCATGTTGGCTCTTCAAGTGGTGTTGTTGGATCCTCCTCCTTGGAAGAAAACATCTCAAACATGAATAAAAGGATAGAAGAATTGCTTATTCTTTCAGGCGCCCGTCATGAAGAAGTGGTTGGTCTTTTTAGGGTATAGATGCTAGAGTTTCCAATCTAGAGGATATATTTTATAAGCATTTTGGAGTCAATGATGACAATGATATGAGTGAAGACTTTTACGGGCGAGCTTCTTGTATTATTATTTTTTTGAATTATTTACTTGCTATTGTACTGCTCTTTTTATCATTTAAATTGTAAATTCTAAGGGGAGTCTATATGTCACGTGTTCTTCTCATTTTGTATGTTCTTTGATTCAGGGAGAGATTCTCTCATATGCTCTTTTTGGCTAATGATAAAAAAGGGGAGAATAGTTTAAAGTAAATTAATTCAACAATTTTATTAATGTGTTCTATGTAAAAGATTGTAAGATGCAGGATATTACACACTTTAAACGCAAATGTTGATCATCATAAAAAAGAGAAAGAGAGAGATTGTTGGCAAAATAAGATGTATGTTGTTGCAAGATTTTGATCATGATGTCACCTATAGGGAACTTCAAGCAAATATTGGAAGACTTGTCTATTATTGTTTAAAGCTTTTTGTAATAAGTTATAGTTGATATTTACTATGTTTAAGTTAGCTTAGAATTTCATAAAACAATAGCTAGTACTTAACTATTCTGGGAATGTTTTAATTTTTACGAAATACATTGTGATGATCAATTATCACTTATGATTATCATAAGTATCTTTTTCTGTTTTTAAAAAAGTCTATGGAATAATTGATTATCTAAGTGAATAATCAATTATCAGTTATAATTGATGTTCTCTGAAACTGCTATGGAATAATCAATTATCATAAGTGATAATTGATTATCTCGGAACTTGCTTTTTTAACTTATTGACCTAGTTTTCAAAATCTATTTATAAAGCTCTAACCAATTTCGAAAATAACCTTCTTGAGAATTAGAAATTTAATGTTGTGTTTGCAAAGAAACTGTTTGAGTGTTTTTGAAAAGGGGTTTTGAAAAACTTAATGTGGGTAGAGAAATAAATTGTTCATCCTCTGTGTGATTCAAAGGAAGTGTTATTCATCTCTTGTGTCTTCAAGAAAGGTGTTCTCTAAACCCTTTATCTCTCTTATCTGATTGTATCGTGGTTTTATTTTAGTGATTAAATTAATCTTCTTGTTTAAGAGATTAACAACTGGACGTAGGTTTTTTCTGATCCGAATTAGTATAAATATTTGGTGTCAATCTTCTTACACACGCACACACACACACTCCTCATTTTTTTTTTCTTTTCTTAAATTGATCTTTCTTTGACTTGAGATCACATCAAATGTTCCTTGAGTTTGGTTCATTTTTTGAGTACTTCACTAACTTCAAATCTAAATGGGACCTAGGTTAGAATTCTTGGCTCAACATCGGAAAGATTTCTTACGAGAAATTACTGATCAAATGCTTATCAAAGATCTTGAAGTTTGAAGACTTTGTTTATATTGTATTTTGATTATACAACAATGTGTATTGTTTATTTACAATTTTCATGGTTTAATGAGTGTAAAGCATGCATCTAGAAATGATTAATCTTATAATATGAATGATATTCAGCTTTAAGTCTTGAAAATTTAGTGTACATTATTTGGTGAACTAATAATAAATACATATGTCCTATTATTGTATACTTCTAACTAACATCTAACAAATTTGTAACCTTTTATAAGAGTAGCGTTACCTTGTAAAAAATGAAAGTTGTATATGTTAAAGTAAAAACCAAGTCCCTTATAAAGAAGCTATAAACAAGATGATTTTATTCGTGTAAATCTAGTTTTGTCATATCTTGTCGATGTAATTTGCAATCAGTGTTGTATTTTCTTGTTTTTTGTTCTTTTGGCTCATTTTGACACTATATGCGCAAATTATACCTCAAATATCATTCGAAAAGAACTAAGTTAAATCAAGTAAAGTAATTATATTTAAAGACTAAATATATAGATAGAAATAAGATCATCACATTGCAATATTTCTTTTATTAGCTTTTTTAAACATTAAATCATCTTGTTACATTGATGTATTGAATATTCTATTTTAAACACAATTACTCTTATTAATGCATATGTACCCGTGAAAGGATACATACATATATATATATATATAAATCATGACTTCATATTTATTATCATCAAAAGTTTATATCCTGAGAGTCTTTTTCTTATGAAAACAATTACGATAACAAATATAATAACAAGTATGATAAATTTTGAATCGATTGTTTTATACTACATCAAAGCATAAAATATAAATATTTCGAGTAATCATAACAAATATAGCAGCTACCACAAGTATGAAGAATATAACATGTTTCAGAGAAATTATAGGATAGAAGATGCAACATGTATGAACGTTGATGATAGAAGTCGTGATAAACATACGACGATGTTTTATAGAATACTAGTAATTACAATTGGCCGTTGTAATACCTGTCAACAGTGCATGTCTTATACAAGTAAATTCAAAACCTTTTAAAAATATTCTTTTATTCTTCCTATGTAACCCATATCAATAATCCAATTACAATTGCTTGTGGATTTAAATTTTCTGGAAAAATTGAGTGGGCGGGATTTCATACCCAGCTTGTAAAGCACACGGTTTAAAGGTTTCGACCACAAACTATATAGGAAACCAGAGACCGTAAGCAAACCACAACCTGTTTCATCAAGTCCGCGATGTAACTCAAAATCTAACCTTTCTAGTTTCTATAAACTTATGCATTATTTAATAAATTGAGTATATTATCATTATGCAAATAAATTTCAAATGATACTAATGTATTTTAACTTGTGCAGACCAACCCATTAGTTTCACGGGGCAAATGTTTATAAAGAAATAAGGTACATCAGTCTAGGATGCGGATTATACAGACTTATAACATCCTAAAGCGAAAGGCCATGAGTATACCCAGCTCCAAGACATAATGACCCGTCAAGGTTTATCCAAACCAACTTTAAGGTACTTTGATGAAAATATGAAACAGTTAGAGTCGGTCTAAAATTTGAGAAGATCGCATAGGTAGAGACAGGTAATCTTATGATTCCAAGTGTTGAAAGCATTAACTATTCTGTAGGGCAAGGCTAGTGATAACAAAAATTAAACAATGATAAAGTGAAATTCCATGAGTTAACTTCTAATCAATGATAACTTTAATAGTGCCTGTAAATGCATTCAGCCTCCTCCCCTTTATTATACAGTCTCCTTCCAGAACCGAATTGACCTATCAGTTCCACAGGAAATAAAAGCTGACTCAACTGGTGAGTGTTCAAGCCAGCGGGGTGCACCAACATGATTAGAAGGCCACTTTGCAACTTTTTCTGTTGTCATTGCATCCCAGATAACGATCTGCAATGTACTACCGGATGTCTCAAATCAAATCAATCCAATTAATAAAACTAACATCACCACAGGCAAACATGGAGAGAATGAAAGTGGATGAACAAACCTCATTGCTCAGTTCATCTATGAATATAATAAATTCTTCTGTCTGATTAAAAATAGCCTGCAGCAGAGAGTGCACACAAAGGTAACTATCAGAATGTGGATAAAAATATCACCTGGACTAACGGCTAGGTGACTAGAGGTTTTGGATAGAGGTCCTGCTGTGATAAACTGTTCTTCCAAATGTACCCAACAAAACAATAATTACCTGTGTATTGTGATGGTGAACAATAAATTATGAGAAGCAATTTTAAAACTGATAGGCTGAATTATCTCTTAGTGCAAAGTAAAAATACAAGCGTCTGCAGTTTTGCATGACTATGAATCCACCAAGATTAATTGACCGAATAGAACTATTATGTATCTATCAATTATGTACCTGACACCTTAGCTGGGTATGTATAGCTCCAAGATATTGTCTGACTAATCTTCCAGAGCCAACTTCCCAAAGCTTTACGGTAGAATCCTTCCCGCAGGAGAGAACAAACCTAGAAATCAGACAGTTAAATCACTACATGTCTACAAGATCTAAGCTTATTAAGAACTTCAGGAAAGTGTCACAAGTTGGTCTTGATGGGCATCAATAGCTATATCCTTGCATCAAAAAGCAACAGACAAGTAAAAAATGCAACAACTTTTGTCCTATGGCTCTTTTTTTTTTTTGGTTGGTGATTTTTTTATTACAGCTAAGCAAAAATTGCATTCATTTAAATAAACAAAAGCTCAGTAGTAAACAGGAATTTCATTGAAGATTTCAAATTTTGATGTTGATACCATTTGGAACAAAGGAAACACCTACTTCAAAGTCAACAATACTATTGCCAAGGTTCAAAATCAACACTAGGATCACATTTCCAGGCATAGATCATGATGTAGAAGGTAGTGACTGCTGACAGTATCACTCATGGATTTTGCTGTGTCCAATATTTGCACAAAAATGTATTTATACCTTTGATCTTTGGTAAAAATTGCACTGGTAGCCTCAGCTGTTCCGTGTGCTGCAGTTATTGACCGCACACAATTGGCTGTGATGCCATCCCATAACCTAATAGCACCATCTTTAGATGCTGTAACATACATGGCACCTGTACAAGAATATCTGACCTACGAATCAGACAAAGAAATAATCAGCATCACTGTAGTGTTAGGTAATTCACAGTTGGTGATACTGATGAAAAGATAATTACATGCCTGGTTTATGGCTCCACTAGGGCTGGTCTCTGGGATATTTGATGACAGATAACACTGAAAGGTATTTATATCATACAAATGTGGAATTGCATGATCAGTTCCTGTCAGAAATTTATATCTATCATCACTGATTTTTTGTGCAAAAAAACAAGAAAGATGTGATAAAATAAATACCTGCCAGTAAAAAGTCCCCAGAAGGATGGAAAGATACAGATCGAACATTGTGTGTGTCCTGCATATTTAATTAGGGAGTTTATACGTAAATCTTATATTTGCTTACTAATTGCTAATGCCTAAAGGTAGGGCAAAACAACCTGGATAACTCTATATGCTCTCTTTGCATTCGTTTTTGAAATATCAAAAAACCTAAAAAATATAAAACTCAGTATGTCAGATTGTAAGAGAATTTTCAAATAAAAGACAGAAATATGGGAATAAAATGCATATTATGGAGCAAAAACATACTTTATTGTTTGATCTTTGGCTCCAGAAATCAGGATAGTACCTTGTGGATGAAAATCCAGATCATTTATTGGCTGCATTATACATGTTTATATAAGAAAAATAAATACATTTTACAATTTTAATTTCCAAGGATCATTTCATAAACTCAAATTTGGAAAGTAAAGCTTAATAAAATCAGAAAAGAAGCATCCTACAAACTCGCTAGTATTAGACTAGTATTAGAGTCAAAAAGATCCACCACAGCCAAGACACAAATTGACATTTTGATACATAGTGCTTTAGACTAAGTAAATTTGTCAAGCCAAAAATAATCACAACTTCGAACTTCCACAGGATCAGTGGAATAAATATGAAAAAGAGGCTCTGTTTGGATAAACTTCGCTATAAGCACATGTAAGAGAAGAAAACAAACTAGCATAATCTAGCTTCAAAAGGTTCCTTGCTATGCAAAGGTATAGAGGAGGGTCATTGTACGTAAACTTATACTTGCATATACGAAGAAACTGTTTACAGGTCGAACTTATGACCAACTACTCGCCATATCTACTCAGTAGGCTAAAATAAGAAGATAAAATGAAATAATTTCTATAAGTTAAAATTAGGCCATGCATGGCTGATTTGTGGACACTCTCGTATTTAACTTCTCTAACAAACTTAACTTTTTTTTATAAAATTTAAGTTAGGCATCACTATGTATTTTGGTTTCTCTGCAATGCTGACACCCCAAAAGAAATTTATCATTGTCTAACAAACTTATCTTAAATTATGTATAACTAATTTTAGCTTATGAGGAAAGTTTATTTATTTTTTCTTCTCTTATAAGTACTTAAGGAAAAATTTATCTAAGCATCACCCAATAATCTCATAAAAATAACCACATAAATTCTGTTAGTGGTATATTAGGAAGTTCAAACACACTTGTATATGATCATAATATGTGCGAATGACAGGCCGCACAGGACCATCCTTTGCCTCTGGCAGCAACATCTGCTTGATCTTTGAAACCTGCAAGACAAGCAGAAGATCAAGTTCACATAATGTGTCAAATAAAAGACAAAGCTTCCAAATACTAAACAAAAAAAATCAGCACCTCAAATAGCTTTATTGAAGTATCAGCACTTCCAGTGGCAACAAACCTTCCATCAGCACTAAACCTAGCACATCTGGCAATATTCTAGAAACTAAGCCTATCAGTCCAAAACAACACTGCATTTTTGTATTACATCGAATTATTATTGCAGGAAATGTACAATATCAAACTATATTGCACACCTTGTGTTCCGAAAGGTGCCGCGTTTCATGCTTCGGGAAGCTCTTTGAGGAACCTTTCATATCAGGCGCAGTGCTACCATAAACAAAACGCAATTTTCAAGAGAGCATGAGATATTGTCACCTATGGCTGACTTAAGATTTCAAATAAATAACTTATTCGCTACACTAAAATGAATGAACTTCTAAGTCTTGCTCGAAATTAAATACAACAAATTATGTTTGATAGTCAGTAGAAATGTAGTTTTGGAAGTTGTTTTGCCTGAAATCAATAGCTGCTGTGTGAGACAGGGGCAGTGAGGCAGAGAAATCAGTGCCTCTTGTGATGTCGCCCTTTTCCGCTGCAAGACCCTGTTATTATTTTCTTAGAGCAAAAAGAAAGAATCATACTGCACAGAAAAAAAGTATATCCCTTCTAAACAAATTTCCGTCTAAACACTTAACAGAAAAAAAAAAAAAAAAAAAAAACGTAAAATAAGTTGTACTCATCCCACAAACAAAAATCAGCTTATACACTTCAGTTTAATAAAAACTTCCATTCAACTTTTTGAAAATTAACATAAGTTGATTTTAGCTCATAAAGGCGCAAAGCATTTCATTTTCCTGAAAGTGTTTAGGAGAAATTTATCCAGCAAAAGCTGAAGTGAAATAAGATATAACCTTAGCAACCAGGTCGAGAAGCCTGTTAGGTGGGGCTTCCGCATTCAGTGGAGTCATGGTTGCTGAAGCAACAACACTTGCAGCCTGAAGAAAAATTCGCAAGCATTTTATTTACTTTTTAAATAAAAATGAAAATTGGTTTCTAAGATAAATAAATGCATTCATTGAACATGTTAGGTTACGTTTGAAGAAAGATTGGGCTTGCCTGGGTGAGATTGTTGTCCCGAAGATGCGCGACGATGAGAGAATTGAGGTGTCTGTAGAGTTTGCCATCAAGCACGGCCTGTTCCGAGTTACTGCTATCCATTCCTGCATAGAGAAAATGTCCCTAATTCGACGGAACGAAGAACCCTAGAAACTGATCTTTTTGGTTAGTTCCCAAATCGGAGGAGGAAGAGCTTAGCCATGCTTACTTTGCTGCCGCCACTTTCAAAGTGTCTTCAAAATTAAAAGAAAATCAAATTATTTGCAAATTTCGTTTTTTTTTTCACATAAAAACGTGTAAAGTGGGATGAAACGAAGAAAGAAATGATCACACAAGAAACATAGAAATTAAACAAAAAAAGTTGAGAAATTTTATACCTGTTTAGTTAGTTGAGTCGGAGAAAAGTGGCCAAATTTTGCATAAAATACTTTAATACGAATTTGAAAAAGGTAAATTAGTTAAAGCAATTAAATATTCAATACTTTTTTTTAACAAAATATTATTCATTATTCAAAAAATTTATAATAAAAAACTTGTTTGACTTTCTAAAACGTTAAAAGAATGAAGAGATATCGTTCTCACTAGATACATGTATTTAGTATTTTTTTTTTAATTCTAATTAGACATTATTATGAATTATGATATTTCATTTAAGTTGATATCGTATAATTTACCTATATGTTATCATATGAATTAATCTATTCAAATTGGTAGATTCTGCCATGAATATCTTCTTATTCTAGTGAGTGGGATTCATTCACTTTAATAATAGATTTGTGTCAATAAAAATTACATTTCCTTTATCTTAATTTCTGTAAAAATTAAAAAATTAAGATCTTTGTCGAATGTTAAATAACGAAGATTTGAATCTACACTCGTATCGTAAATTTGTTTAGACTTAAATATGTATTTGGTTTTTATTTTCGTTTTGTAATTAATTTGGTTCTTATTTTTGTAAAATTGGAATCAATCATGTTCTTTTAGCAAACAGTGTTGAAATTTTTAACAACACAGTGACAACGTGAAACTGTTTGGGGGGACATGACTCGTTATGCATTCAGTAAGGGACCAAATTGAACAATTTAAACGAAAATAGGGACTTAATTAAACATATTTAAACCAAAATATGGACCAAAGCGAACAACAGAAACAAAAATAAAGATTCATATTCATTCATCCAAAACAAAATAAAGATTGCCCAAGCCTCTTGTTCGTCCAAAACACAAAAAAGCTTCATAACTTCATTCATAAATTACAAAGCAGAACCAGGCATTGGTTTTTTAACATTCATAACTTCATCAATATCCTCACCTAAACACATTGTTTTTTTAACATTACTAGAACCATGACTATATTGATTACAAGAATAACAATAATCAATCCTAAGGACACTTTGATCGTTTTCTTCATAACCCTAACTGAAGTCTCCAGTTTATAAATCTTCATCTTTTGCTGGGCTATAGTACTATCTCTTTCATCATATAATTCTTCATCACACCACTTGAAGTAGTTACACCACACCACATTACTAGAAGCAACATTCTGTTATTGAACACAAAATTATCAAAGCATAAATTTTGTCTTATCAATCTATACGAAGGTCAAATGACAATGAATTTTTTAAGGCACATCAATCTAACCTTGTATTTAGGACAATCCCAAAATTGCCTACCATTATTCCTTGAAGTTCTTGCCACTTTGCAAATGGGGGTTAAACCCATATCCTTGGAACCACGAATATGAGACCCAGTGCAACTTAGCTGCCCCCAACTATTTCAGCAAGAGGAGGAAGACGAATGGTGATGAGACATACCTCACAAACATGAATTCAAACTCACCAAGTGGATTGTGCAAAATATGTTCTTGTTGGCTACATATTCCACTCCTGCAAACCCTAATTCAATTTCTTCCCCAATTGGATTTCAATAAGTTTTAAATCTACAAGGGCATACAAATGAATAACGAGTCACGTCAATGCATGAATTTGCCACCTCCCCAAACAGTTCCACGTTGTCACTGTGCTGTTAAAAATTTTAACGTCGTTTGTTAAAAGGACTTGATTGATTACAATTTTACAAAAATGAAGACCAAATTGACCACAAAAAAAAAGGAACCAAATTGAATAATTTTGACGAAAATAGAGACTAAATATACATTTAAGCCATTTGTTTATTGGTTCTCCAAAACTTCAAACAATAGAGCCTGAAGGTTAAAGAAACAATTAACAATTCAACCGTAATAAATATATAGATTCACCCAAAAAAACTAAACGTAGAACATTTAGCTAAACGAATACATTCCCTATGCATGAATTAATTTTAAGCTCAGGGTTAATGTCTTACCTAGGAAATTTGTAGAGCAAGTAATGCCTATACAGAGTTTTCAATGAGACTGGTATGCGAGGGAAACAAAAGTGACACTTGTGCTATTAAATTGTATCAATGACACAACCATAATGATTCATGAAAATCAGCGTGTGAAATTAAATTATGTTTGGGTTCCTAAAACATCATTTTGAAATGTTACAGTCTCAAAAGTAACACCATTTTGGCTTAGGTCTAGGCCATTCTTAGCTTCAAGTGTCTCATCTTCATAACTTAAGACAAGAAAATAATATATTATATGATTTCATGTTCGTTATTAGTATTTTGTTAATGAAAAATGTTGGAACTACAATCTTTTTTATCCTTTATTTTTGAAACTTACTATTCTTCCTTCTAATTTTTCAACTTTATTATTACATCAACCTTGTAAATTCTAAATTAATGATCCACTTTCACAATCAAATTATATTATTTATAAATCTATAAATGATAATTAACCCTAAATGCACTCAGAGTGGGATCACACCTCCTCAGCATTAACTTCAAACAATGAACCTTGATTGATATAACCTTTTCCAATAAGTCTTATTATTCAAAAAAATAAAAGAAAAGAAAGGAAGTTGACATTATTAGGACTTTTACCTTAAACAAAATCTCTCCAACATAAATAAAAAAAAATTAAGAAAAATATCTAATTCTAAAACCAAAATATTTCTCATTTTCACATTTTGCAGTTACTACTAAGATGATGAATATAAATCTTACGTATCCTAGGAGCTATATGCAAATTAAAAAGAAACATGTAGTTGTCACAACTTCACAGTGTAGACAACTAAACTATTAACTATAATCAAAGAGTGTTATAAAAAAAACGTGGTTCGTACAAAAGTGGTATTGTATCATTGCTTCACACGAGATGGGGTCTCAAATAATGTTCACAAGAAACAAAAACATAGCTAAGTGGTATCTAATCAATCAATGACTTAGTAATCTCATGTAGTTTTCTGGTCCTGTGAGGGATGGATCTACCTTGAGAGCAAGTTGTAGAGTTACTACGTAAAACATTGTAGCAAACATCTCACCGACAAGTTTAAGGAAAATTTTCAACTTTTTCTTTTAATTTATTTAAACCCATGCACCTGTCTTTCCTTCACATGTTCCTCTGGCTGTCGGTATCTTTTGTTATTCCCATAATATCCCTAAGTAGGGTACAACAATGACCTCAATATTCAGCTGGGACCAAGAAAAGTTTTCAAATTTAAGTGCCACGGACAAAAAAACAACATCTTGGTTGGAAAATTTAACAGTTAAAATTTCAATAAAAACAAAAGTATTTGTATATTAAATAATAAAATTAGTACTTTTTATTTAAGTAATTTTTGAGTGACAAATATAACTGTGCATAAATCAACAAAGCCTACCGTAAATAAAAAAGACACTACCTAACTCTGTAAAAAATTAACCTTGTTGGTTCAATAGATTAACTGTCATTAAAGGGCAAAATTGGTATTTGGTGATGCTGTTTGTATCAGATCTTCTAAATAGTTTTGTTACAGTTATGCAATAAAGACAGTGATTACATGAAGTTTCATGACAGACTCGGTTCATTTCGAAACCAAAGCTTCTGCTTTGTGATGGAACTAGAGAGCTGAGAGGTCTACTCCTCTGTTTGCTCTCTCTCCCTTTTTTGGTGCAGATCTTGAACTTGAGCAACATTGTCATAGAAAATCTGCATCAAGAAATGGAACAAAAAGTGTTACATGGCATTGGATCTCTTGTCCCTCGTGGTGCTTTTGCAGTCTTGCTCCTGCTACTGTTCTTTTTCTCCTCATTCACTTCTACAGGTATTGGCTTCCTCTCATTGTTTACATGGAGCTCAAATTTGGTTCCTACATGTGCATTGATAATTTGGTTTCTGATTCTATTTCCATTTGAGTTACCGAGTTCCCATTTTCTCAAAAGTTTATCCCTTTTGCTAGAACTGTGATTGAGGAAGTTGAAGGGCATTTGATTGCATTGATCTGTATATTAGTTGTGTCGGTTCATAGTTCTTGCAGTCAATTTGGTTTCTCACTTCTTTCTTTGTGTCGGTTCATAGTTTTGTGTTTGGCACTTTAACTAATCAAAGACAGTGAAAGATGGAATCAATATATTTCTTTTTAAATGCATTTTCTTTTACGTTTTAAGCTCTTAGCTGTTGTTGCATATTAGTGATCTGGTGTCTACTAATAGAACTATAGATTAGTACAGTTACACCCATCTGATAACTACTTTAGATAAGTAGACTGTTTCTTTATTGAACTTGGAGAAAGTGAGGTTGCTCATGGATACAAATTACACTTTTATCTATTTTTTCTTTTAGACTTTTTCTATATCTGTTAAACAATTGATTGAGATGTATTTTGTTGGAAAAGTTTTCAGATTACTTTAAAATTCATCAATATTTCTTGCTTGTTCATTTACAGAAGCCTATGACCCGCTTGATCCAACTGGCAATATAACAATCAAATGGGATGTCATTAGCTGGACTCCAGATGGCTATCTTGTAAGTGACCACAGATTTTTGAATGCATATTAAATACTCAGTATAACTCGTACCTTGGAAATTTTTCTAAAATCAATGAGAACTGTGTAAGGCTGGACTTATTTGTAGCTTGATGGATCTTCTCAATCGCCACAGGACTTAAAAGTTTGTCTGAGTCGCTAAATTTTAAGGTTAAATATGTTTTTAGTCCTGAATTTTGACACATAATTGTAATTTGTTCTTTCCAAAACTTTGACACATTTTCTTTCCCAAATTTTAAAAATGAAAGGATATAGTCCTTTTAACCCAATTACACAATTAAATTTTTTGACGTGTCGAACGTGATTCATACAAAAACATTTCAATTGTTTACATCCTTTGACACGTTCTCATTTCAATGTCAGCCATGAAAACGTGTTTGACATGTAAATTTTTTTAACATAATTGGGTTTAGAGGACTAAATCCATTTATTTTTAAAGTTTGAAAACCAAAATATACCAAAGTTTCAGAAGGACGAATTACAATTTCGCATCAAAGTTCGAGGGCTAAAAACATACTTAACCCTAAATTTTACTATGGTTAATTGGTTATTACTCTTTTGACATTTTGTATTCACCTTTAACTGCATTGAGATCATGAATAACTTCACATGTCAAAGAATCAGCAACCAATATTTTTAGATTGATTGTGAGTGAAATTAGGCTTCTATGATCTGTTTCTGGTTCTTAAAAGATATTGAACCTTGTTGTATGGCTTGAGCAGGCTGTTGTTACAATGTACAACTTTCAACAATATCGTCACATTCAGTCCCCTGGATGGTCATTAGGGTGGACATGGGCTAAAAAAGAAGTAATTTGGAACATGATGGGAAGCCAAACCACAGAGCAAGGGGACTGTTCAAAGTTCAAAGCAGGTATTCCTCATTGTTGTAAGAAGGACCCAACAGTGGTGGACTTACTGCCAGGGACTCCTTACAACCAGCAGATTGCAAATTGTTGCAAAGGGGGTGTCCTAAATTCATGGGGTCAGGACCCTAGTAGTGCAGTAAGTTCTTTCCAGATTAGTGTTGGCTCTGCTGGAACCACAAACAAAACGGTCAAACTGCCTAAAAATTTTACCCTCAAAGCACCGGGACCTGGCTACACTTGTGGTCCTGCAAAGGTTGTGAAACCAACTACATTTATTACCAGTGACAAGAGGAGAACCACCCAAGCCATGAGTAAGTTAGTTGAAACTTACACTGTCTTTTCTATACTTTCTTCTAAAACCAGCTTCTAGCTAGATATAAGATATGTACATACAGGCCCTTGCTATATTGAAGTTTCTTTTGAACTTTTATTATTACTTTTAGTCATGGCAGTTCATTCTATCCATGTTTTTCACTTTCAAAGTTTCATTTTCATTTTTTATGTTAGCATCATTGGTAGTGATGTACTGAATAATAATAATTTATGCTTTGTACATTGTTCAGAAGAGTTCAGAGTAAGAAATCTAAATTCTCACTTCTCTTCAACTAAACTTGAGTATTTTTGTGGCAGTGACTTGGAATATTACCTGCACTTATTCTCAATTCCTGGCTCAAAAGACTCCAAGTTGTTGTGTTTCCCTCTCATCCTTCTATAATGACACAGTAGTAAACTGCCCAACCTGCACCTGTGGCTGCCAAAACAAAACAGAATCTGGCAGCTGTGTGGAGTAAGTACACAATTTATCTATTCCTACATATTTGAAACCTTCCTTTCTTGTGTCTGGTAGGTAATTTTTTTCATCATTCTTATGATTTATTTTTCTGATTGTCTTACAGACCAAATTCACCACATTTAGCTTCAGTTGTATCATCATCATCAGCAAAAGGTGCAAACACACCCCTAGTTCAGTGCACCAGCCACATGTGTCCTATTCGAGTGCATTGGCATGTGAAGCTCAATTACAAAGAGTACTGGAGGGTCAAGATCACAATTACTAATTTCAATTACAGAATGAACTACTCACAGTGGAACCTTGTTGTGCAGCATCCCAATTTAGATAATATTACCCAGCTCTTCAGTTTTCAGTACAAGTCACTTACACCCTATGAGGGCTTGAGTAAGTTCTCTCTTTCATAGCCATATTTCTAGATGATCTTGTGAAGAAAACATCCCAGTCTTATGTTACTGATTTGGGATATGGTTTTTCAGATGATACAAGTATGCTGTGGGGAATCAAGTTCTACAATGATTTTCTTTCTTCAGCTGGACCTCTTGGTAACGTTCAATCAGAAATCTTACTTAGAAAAGACAAATCAACCTTCACATTTGATAAGGGATGGGCATTCCCTAGAAGGATTTATTTCAACGGGGATAACTGTGTTATGCCTCCTCCAGATGCCTACCCTTGGCTGCCAAATGCAAGTTCTAAACTAGTTTTCTCTGTGCTATGTACACTCATAGCCACTTTAGCTTCTTTGTTAAGTGTTATTTAATCAATCATAGAGAATATAGAGGATATCATCTACTCTCTTGGAGCATTGTATCTCTCTCTTCTGCACCAGCTTGTTAAAGATAAAGTCCTTCTCATTGTCAAAAATGCATAGAAGCTGCTACCAAGGCAATAAAAAGTATCACAGATGCATGAGTGCTTGCTACAAGAATTCTGTCCTTTATTGCATTTTACTCAGTATAAGTAACACATCTTTTTAGCTTTTCATTTGTATAATTATTGTAAGTTACTTGGTTGGATGATGATTATTTTTTTCAGATTATAGAATATCCAATTTATTTTTACTGTTGAGATGATGATTCCAAGCTGAAATTATAGGTATCACTTCCTCCGTTTTCTGATGTCATTTGTTATATTATATACTCATTTTCACATTTCTACAATCCCAAAACATATGCAGATGGGTTTATATTGTACGTAAAAAGTACTATGCAAAAAAGAACAGATCTTATCCTTATTCTTCTAACTAAAGAATGACTAACAATCCGAAGAGAAAATGTCACCTTATGAGTGAATATATTAATTTGATATATGTATAAGAGTTCACAAAAATTTCCATTTTGCATATCTGTAAGTTAACTCATCTCTCTAAGCTGGAAGCTTTAAACTAAAAAGAGCCTCTCTTATACTTCAAAAAAGTGTTGCAACCAAATGAAAAAATAATGTGAAAACCACATAGGTTGCCATCAATGTAATAGTTGTTGGTGTTTTGTGGGCAGAGTTTGGCAACATAGGATATGAATCAGGAGGTGGCAGCATGCATTCATCACCATTAAAGTAGACTCTCCTAGGAAATGCCCATCCCTGCTTCAGAGTAAATGTGTTCTTGTCCTTCTTCATGAGCACCTCAGACTGAACATTCCCTTTAGGCCCAGCTTCCATCAACAGATCATTGTAATATTTCAAACCATAGAACATGCCTGTGTCATCTGCATATAAAAATCAGAAAGCAGAGTATTAAGGAATCCTCTTCTAAAGCACTAATGCAGAAAAGACTCAACCATTTGCTGTCCATTTCTAAGAACTCACTTATGGATTCATAGGGAAGAAGTGGCATGTATTCAAAGCTATAGACTTGGGTTACATTATTGAGATTGGGGTGCTGCACAACAAGAGACCAGTCAGTGAAATTCAATCGATAGTTGAAGTTGATAATGGCAATCTTGACACGCCAATAGTCCTGATAGTTGTCTTTCAAATGCCAGTGCACCCGGACATGACACAGGTGGTGTGTGCATTGTAACAATGGTTTTGGTGTGATGTCTGATTTTCGATGAGTTGAGGTGACATTCTCTTGCAGGATCTTTGAGTCTTTCCTGCATGCCCATCATAGTAAGATACAAAAATTGTGTGCGTTACTAATTAGAAGGAGAAAAGACTAAAGTAAAATTTCAAGGGTGGCTTACGTGACACATGTATCGTTATTCTGGCAACCACAAGCACAAGGTGGACAACCTGTGATTTTGTCACTGTAGAAAGATGACAAAGAAACACAACAGCTTGGGTTCTTGGAGGCAAGAAACTGTGAATAAGTGCATGTCACATTCCAAGACACTGCATAGAAAACCATAAGATAGAATCATTGAAGCATTCAATTAGAATTAATATATGTATAAAGCATTCTCACGCCGATTCATATACATCTTGAGTGTGGAACAATAAACCCAACAAACAAAAAATTTCGTTAAGATAGACTCTGATTCATGACTTTTATACTATGTTAAGAGGTGAATTTTTAAGTCTAACTTAACCTCATAAAATCAACTTATAAGATGAGGTTTGCACCCATATATATATATATATATATATATATATATTGTATATTAGCCTTATCTCTGGTCGATATAAGACTTCTAGCAAGTCATATCTGATCATAGATTGTCATGAATGATAAGATTGTTAGTTTTTTAATACTTTAATGTCATATACAGACTGATTTAGTTGGGTGTAAATTTTTTTAAGCTGTGTATGAAAATTAAACTCATTGGTAATAATAGCAATGCATCAGTAATCACAGAGAAATATAGTGAATGAAGGGAATTAGTAATGTATGCACATACTCAATGCCTGCATTTTTCGCCTTCGATCATCTGTGAGGATTGCAGTGGATGGAACAACCTTAGCAGGGCCACATGAATATCCTGGTCCAGGTCCCAGCAATTTGAAGTTCTTAGGCAATTTGACTGTCTTGTTGGAGGTGCCAGAGAGCCCTACACCTATCTGAAATGAAGAGACTGCACCTGAAGGGTTCTGTCCCCAAGATGTAAGCACACCACCCCTGCAGCAATTGGTGAACTGCATGTTGAAAGGAGCTCCAGGTAGCAAGTCAACCACTTCAGGGTTCCTCTTGCAGCTATGAGGAATCTTCAACTTGAACTTGGCACAGTTTCCTTGCTCTGTGGCTTGAGCCCCCACCATGGCCCAGATTATTTCCTTCTTTGCCCATGTCCACCCCAGAGTCCACCCAGGATTCATAATATTGCGGTACAATTGGAAGTTAAACAATGTCACAGTGGCCTACCAAAATTTAACATAACTGATCAGTTTGTGCATGATTTTTGCATTCTTCTGGAGACCTTTTCATATTCATAAACATAGAATCCATGCATATTATGATAGAATGATCAGAAGTTACCAAATATCCATCTGATGTCCAGGACATGATATCCCATCTTATTGTCACATTCCCAGTTGGATCCAATGGATCAAATGATTCTACAATCACAGCAAGGTATATAATTTATAATGAATCCCTCAGCAACAAAACTATATACATAAGGTTGATTTGGAGGGTCTGGAAAGAAAAGCGAGAGAGATTGTCGGTTCAACTCCCTCCACTAACAAATACTAACAACTAACATCATCGATAAAAACAAACAAAACCAAACCATATATATAGTTTGTAATTTACCTGCTGGAGAAATTAAAACAAAGCATAGAGCGATTAAGGCAACCAACTTGAAGCATCCAAAGGTGCTCTTTTGCTGCCGTTTACCACTGTCAGATTCCATGTCTGAAGTTCACAGAATCACTAGTTCTGGTGTGGCACACAACTTGCTAAGAGTGCAGATGTATCAGTGCATTTATAACAACATATATTGAACTGATTTGCAGAATATGTTATCATATCACCTAGTGGTTGTTAGGTCCATGTGATATCACATTCAGAAGAAACGTTATGTCTGCGTCTCTCTTATCAATTTTTGCATGCAACAATCTCTCCTCCAATATCAACTTTTAAGTTTTTGTTTATTCTCTGGGATTATTAACATTACATCTTGAAATAGTTGTTTATCTGGATATAGTTTGTGTCTGGAGCTAAACATCAACATCTATGAATATAAGTTGTTCATGTTTACAGAACAAATAGCTATATCATCTGTTTTCACTATTATAAAATATGGTATAGAGTTACCATCTTGGGATGGATTGAAAACAAATATAATGTGCACAACAGAACCATCCTAATGGTCGAAAAATGATGCAACGCAACATATTTAAAATCAACTGATACATTGAACAAATCAAATGTAGCACATGTGTCTCAATTCAAGTTATTGGGCCTTTGTCTTCGAACCCTATTATCTATCACTCAATTCATACAAGGCAGCTTCTTCCTGCACCTCCATATATATTGTTTTGCACCCCTATATAAAAACTTTCTGGTCTTGCCCTTGCTGGATTGTGCAATAGAAAAGTCACTTTTTCTTAAAAAAAAAGAAAAAAGAAAACCCTTCTAAGTTTCATAATCCGGAAGCTGAAAATGATTTATGGATTATGCTGTAAACCAAATTACTTCCAAATTGTGTAATCTGGAATTATTTTTTTCTTAAACTTCTCCAACCTCTGAAAGTAATTTTTGGCTTTCCAATTGTGCAATACTTAAGTTATTTTTTAATTCCAGATTGGGTAAACAATATAAAAAAATAATATGGATTTTTTTTTTTATATGGAGGTCAACAAGCAACTTCTATGCATAGGGCTTTAATTTATTTTAAAAAATAAATGATAAAATTACTATTATTATTATTATTATTATTATTATTATTATTATTATTATTATTATTATTGATGAATTGGTTGAAACACTAGAGAAAATATTAAAATATTATCAATAGAACACAATTTATCAATGAATTTTAAAAACTTAATTATTGATAGAATCCATCGATGACAAATTTGTTGATAGAACACAATTAAACTTTTTATTATTGACGAAAATATTTGTTAGAAATGAAATGAATCTACCAGTAATGAATTTGTCGGTATCATTCATCTATAATTTATAAGGTTTATTATCAACAAATATTTTCGTCGATAAATTTCATCGATAAAGAGAGTGCTAAACTTCCTACTTTAATCTTTGACATGATCATGATAAATTTATATATAAATCTGCTGATAATTTCATTTTTTTTAAATCAATCAATAATTGAAAATTTTAAAAATTTGTTGGTAATTCATTTTTTTTTTAAAATTCACTCATAAATTCATCAATAATTCATAATTTTTATTATCAATGAATATTTTTATTGGTAAATTTTGTCGATAGAATGAGCGTCAAAATTTCTCCTTTGGACTTTGACCATGTCATGATAAAATTATCGATATATCACTCGATCATTGTTTATTTTTAAAATGTATCTGTAAATACATTGGTTATAGAATGTATTTAAAATACATTATAATTAATTTTTTTAAATTAATCTATAAATCCATTGGTAATTAAATTGTTTTAAGTTCATTGGTAAATTTGTCAATCATTGTAAATTTTAAAATTTTTGTCGATACTTTTATTGGTAAATCATCAGTAAAATGGGTGTCAATTTTCTTGCTAAATCCGATGAAATATTTGTTTGAAATTAATTGGAGATGAGTGAGGAGAAGAGAAGAAGAAAGCAGAGGTGGAGGAAGAGACGATAGTTGTGGAGGGGGAGCGACACTTATGAAGGAGGAGGAGGCAATGGTGAAGACGATAAAGATTGGGGAGTGATGAGGTGATTTATTGGTAAAATGGAAGGGAAGAGAGGGAAAGGTTGTGGAAGGTGACAATGATGATGATGTTTAGTTCCTAAACTTTGACACCAAATTGAAATTCGTCCCTTCAAAACTTTGATACATTTTGATCCTCAAACTTTAAAAATGAATGAATATACATTTTAACGCAATTACGTTAATTTTTTTTCGTGTTAAACATGTTTCATGCCAGCATTTGAGTTGTTTACATCGTTTGACACGTCAACAAATTTAACGCAATTGAATTAAAAGGACTATATCCATTTATTTTAAAGTTTGTGGACAAAAATGTATCAAAGTTTCAAATAAGGATGAATTCCAATTTTACGTCAAAGTTTAGGGATTAACAACATAATTAATCCAAAAATAAAATCGTTATGTAAATTTTGTATGAAAGGGAAGTCTTCCCTCACATACGGATTTTACATATAGAAAAGTGGATAACTACTACTTTGCTATTACATCCGAACAAAATTCGTACCTTATGCAATTTTACATGAGTCTAAATCCATATGTAAAATTTAACTTACCTATGAATTATAATCCATATGTAATTATACGTATATAAATCTCACTATTTTTGTAGTGTTAATGGACACATGGAAAATTCATGCATTTAGAAAAGCCACATGAAGAGTTTCTTATTAGAAGTCTCATATCGACTAGAGATAAAATAATTTCATAGTATATAAGTGGGGTGCAAACCTCACCTTATAAGCTCATTTTGTGGAGTTGAGTTAGACTTAAACTCTACTACTTAACATTATATTAGAACCATTGAGTGAATTTGAAAGTGAATTATGTCCTTTTTTTTTAAGGAATTTAGAGGTAATTATGAGTAGATTTGGATGTAAATTTTGTGAAAGTTTGTGATAAATTTGATTGATATGATAGATTAAAAAATATGTTTTGATATAAGTATTGGTTAAATTACCATTTTTCCGTTTATGTAATAAGTAATATAAGTTGATATTTGTATAAGTAAATTTATTTTGTTAATTTTTTTAACCACTAAAATAGAAAAAAAAACCAAGTGATGTGGGATCGGATCCAAGTGACGTGGGATCAGATTCAAGCAATGTGGGATCAGATCTCTTCTCTCAAGCCATGCTTGGATCGGTCCCAACTATGGCAGGATCGAATCCCTTCTTCAATAAATGTGTATTTGCTCAATATTTCATAAAAGGTAAACATGTATTTTCCCAATTAATCATCTCAAATTACCTCCCATTATACGAGATGGTAAAAGTGATATATGTTGCTATCACTCGCTCTTAATTAACTACAAACCAACATAAAACTCACTTCATAATCCATCTTTCCAATTTCTTTTTTCCCTCAAACAAATATAGCCTAAATGTTTGTTACAAAACTCAATTTAAATGGTATTGATTCTAAGTAAATTTATCTTCAAGAATTAATTCTCCGTGAATTAAAAAAATACAAATAAGAGAAGACGGACATGTAGTTAGAAGATGAGAAACTGAGAGAAGTAAAGAATCTCTAAAATTAAAAACTAATCAAATAATTGTTGTCCATCTATTTAAATCATAGTGTATATATGTATGTTCTCTAATTAGCTGCAAAACGTGGACTCTAATTAACTTCACAATTATAAATATTCAAGCTAGTACAAGAAAGTCAAATAAATTTATTTTTTTCTCAAAAATTCAAAAATTCTACCTCAATTTTAAACAACCGTAAAAAATAACATACATTTCCATCAAATCAGATATTCATTTCAAAACGCTAAAAATGGAGAATCTAATGTAACTAAAATTAATATATAAAAAAATTATAATCAAAATAATAAACAAATGCCAAATTAGTTAAAATTATATAATTAAAACAATTATGCACATTGAATCCATGATTAAAAAGAAACAATTTAAAAAATGAAAATAAAACATATAAAAAGAGATTTCACTTTATAAAATATTTATTTTTTAACAAGAAATTCTAATTAACCATCTTTAGTAAATATTTATTAATTGAATTTTCTTTATCTATAATATTCAAATTAGAAAACCTATTTATGTGTCACTTATGCAATTTTTAAGACTTTCTTATTTTTCTAGTACATCACCACTAATTAATCACCTATCTCATCTTATAATTAAACAAAATATTTATAACTGAAACTAATATTGTAGAACCCTCCCAACAACAATAATAATTTAAACGTAATAAACACACAACTTTATTTAGAAGATGAAAGAATAGTTCTTTAGGTTAGTCATTAACTCCATAAAAAACATTTATGGTGCAAGGAGTTAATTTACTTTTAGGATACTAATTCATATTAGTTTTGGTATGAAACAGAGATGTAATAATACTCGAAGCTTGGAATTACATTATACTAATCATCTATTAAACATTTTACTTTTGTAAATAATTTCTATACGTATTAATATATTTATAATCCTCAAGAGTTTACAAAATTTTCAAACTAAATTTACATTATAGAAATATGTTGCTAAAACGAACATAGGCACACGTCTTATGATCACAAGCTAGCTGATGAACACTAACGTTAATTGGTTTCTCCTAGACAATGTTGACATTGTGAAATGACGTATACCACAAGGAATTCTTCTCGTAATTATAACTAATTAGCAAGTAAATTATTTAATTAAAGGGATATTTCCTTTTATATAAAATATATTTAGTTTTGGTCTACAAAAACCCCTCGAAGCTTACACCAACGCATTAGAAACAAAGACCACCACTCCGAAACAACGTTGTGGTTTATCGGAAAGATGTCGGAAACAGGAGCGACGGCGATTCTGAAGGAGGAGGTGGACATAGTTATCCCCACAATTAGGAACCTTGAGTTCTTGGAGAAGTGGAGAGCGTTCTTTGAACCTTACCACCTCATAATAGTGCAGGACGGTGACCCTTCTAAGGTCATCAAGGTCCCCGAAGGCTTCGATTACGAACTCTACAACCGTAACGACATTAACCGCATTCTGGGCCCCAAGGCCCACTGCATTTCCTTCAAGGACTCTGCATGCCGCTGCTTCGGCTTCTTGCTCTCCAAGAAGAAGTACATCTTCACCATCGACGATGATTGCTTTGTCAGTACAGTATCACCTTTGCTTTTTCTTAGATTGTTTGTTCATCATGGTCGCAGTATCACACTTTGTTCTTTGTTTTTTGTTTTTGTTTTTCAGGTTGCAAAAGATCCATCTGGAAAAGAAATTAACGCCCTGGAACAGCATCTGAAGAACCTTCTGACTCCATCAACCCCGTTTTTTTTCAACACCCTCTATGATCCATTCAGAGAGGGTACAGATTTTGTCCGTGGATATCCGTTTAGTCTGCGTGAAGGTGTTCCTACAGCAGCTTCTCATGGCCTCTGGCTCAACGTTCCTGATTATGATGCCCCAACTCAGCTTGTCAAACCCCTGGAGAGGAACACCAGGTACGATGAATATTTATTTGACCCGACAAAAAGTGAGTTTAGTGATACACGGACAGATTGTCTTTCTGAATATATATACAAGGTTAAATATGTTTGTGTACGTATTAGTCTATCTTCAAAATTTTTACCAGTAAATTTATTTCTTTTAACCAATTTTTATTAAGTTTATCTAATATTTCAAACGCATCTCATGATAATATTTGAATTATTTATATTGTTTTACATATTTTTGTTTCAATGTTAACTCAAATATTATCATAAAATGTCAAATAAATTTAACAAAAATTTGGTAAATAGGACTACATCCACGCATTTCCAAAAATGAATAAATAAATTGGTATAAAATTTTGAAAAGGAACCAATTTCAAATTTTACTGAAACTTGAGAGATAAAAACATAATATTAGTCTTACACATATAAATTATCTAACGTTACTTTTATCCCAAAATCTTAAAACAATGATTTTATAAATCTTTATTTTTGTCCATTATATGAAATGTGTGATTTGGACTCACAATTTATTTCCAACAATGTATGATACACTTTTGTTAGGTATGTGGATGCAGTAATGACGATACCAAAGGGAACCCTGTTTCCCATGTGTGGTATGAATCTGGCATTCAACCGTGAATTAATCGGTCCTGCAATGTACTTTGGACTGATGGGGGAAGGTCAACCTATTGGACGCTATGATGACATGTGGGCTGGCTGGTGCATGAAGGTATTGTATTCAAAACATCATGTGTAAAAAGGAAACATTTTTGTTTGAAAAAATGAGCAGTGATTTATGATGTTGTTGTAGGTGATAAGTGACCACCTGGGACTGGGGGTGAAGACAGGTTTGCCTTACATCTGGCACAGCAAAGCCAGCAACCCATTCGTAAACCTGAAGAAGGAGTACAAAGGAATTTACTGGCAAGAAGAGCTGATTCCGTTTTTCCAATCTGTTTCTCTTCCCAAGGAATGCACAACTGCTCAGAAATGCTACGTTGAACTGTCGAAGCAAGTGAGGGCAAAACTTGGGAAGGTCGATGAGTATTTCAACAAGCTTGCAGATACCATGGTTACATGGATTGAAGCTTGGGAAGAACTAAACCCTTCTGGCCCACCAAAATCTGATGCATTGCCCAATGGCTCTGCCAAGTAACTTCTTCTTCATCATCACTAGGATTTTTCTTTTCTCTTTTCACACAACAAATAAAATTTCATCGGTGCCATATATTTTTTTTAACGTTTTCTTCATCAGTTTCAAATGTAGCTTCTTACTAAACTCTGAAATTTGACAGCGACATTGTTATTGCTCTTGCTAATGTCTTCTAATTCCTGCCATTTGCACTTTCCTTGTTTTCTCCACTCTTTTTTAGCGTTATTTTAAGTTGCTATTCAAATTATATATTTCACTATTACATATGTGGACTTTCTTTATAAACATTTCTAAAAGAGAAAAAAATTGAATTAACTTTTCTATATAAAACTAAAATTACCTTTTATACAAATTACTTTATGAAAATTCTATTATATGATTTTTGAAAAATCTTAATTTTACCTTTTATATAATATGATAGCGTTATGTTTGGAGCGTTGGAGTGAACGTGAACGTGACATTGTTATAGTTTTTCTTGTTTTTGTTATAATTTCAGTTTTATTTTTTATTTTTTTGGCGTTTTCAACGTTTCCATGCATGTTCCTTGTGCCGTCGAATACCATGACGAGAAACTCGGCCGAAACCAACATTTTAAACTGAAATTTCTTATAAAATATATTATATTTCATATGTATTTTGTTTTAACATGTTTAATTAATGAGTCACTTCAATATCTTGTAATCTACTTTTTGTTAATGATGAGTCTTTTAAGAAAAAAATCACCGAAAAGATAACACATAGACCTGAGTCCAACCTCTGTAAAGAATTAAAAACATATATTTTAAAATCATAAATAAATTAGAAAAATATTCTATTTAATGCTATGAAACGATAGATAAAAGGAATTGTTATTTGAAAGATTGTTCACTATGGCCGTTGTTTTTGTGCGGGGCCTTCTTTCTTTTTATTTTGGGCTTTAGCTTACACTTTAGGTAAAGCCCAGCAATTATGGGCCGTCAGTAGTACCGAAGTCTCTTACAGAATTTGGTGAAAAGAAAACCAGAGAAATGCGGACAAAAAAGATAACGCCGTTGCCGGGGATCGAACCCGGGTCACCCGCGTGACAGGCGGGAATACTCACCACTATACTACAACGACTTGTACATTTAATTAAGATATAAAAATAATTATTTTGAAAAACCTTTGTGAATAAAAATAGAGGGTCAAAATTACGGTAATATAATAAAATTTATTTCTGTTTTTAAAATGACTCACAATGCAATGCAGACGGACCTCGTAGCCAAATATCTAGAAGCTTAGATTATATAGCGGAAAGGAATAAAATAACTAAAAGTTTTATTATTTTCATAAAACTTTCGTATTTTTTTAGTAGAGATAGTGTAGCATTATTTTCATAAATGTTTTGAGTACAAACTTCATTAAAAAAAAAGCAATAGATAAATGTTGAAAAAGTAGAAAATATGAGGGAATCAATGTCATGTTGAATGTAAGGCTAAAATTATAAGCATACTGAAATAGAATTATGTTGAAATGAATGTAACGGAAATAAATTAGTTTGACAGAGTCTATGCTGAATAAAAATATATCAGTGTAACTTTTATCAGTTATTATATTATGGAATAACTTTAGTTGAATAAGGTGCCACCATCGTATTTTAGATACAACAATTCTTTAGGGTGTGGTATGAATACCCTAACAATATATTTTTGAAGGGTGTGAGTTTTGAATTTAAATTATACCTTGTTTTGAATAATACAACGTTATTTTCCTAAAAACGCAAAAGTAAAATAACGTTGATAGTTGAGAAAAACATGTTGCCCCCATTTTCAAACTTGTCTTGTACCTACCGCATGCAAATCATGGAATTCTGAGGAGCCTGCTTCATACGAAGACAAAAAGTTATCATCCACTATATTATGGGTAAACCCAAGAAATTATGTGAGAAGCAAGAAAAGTGTGAAAATTTCCCCTCCCACCAACCCCTTCTTTCAAATATTCAAAATAACAAAGGAATTGTTTTAACAAACATTTCCATAAACACAACACAAAAATAAAATAAATTAATATTTCTTTGTATTTAACTTGAATATAATCTAATTTATAAACATTTTCTCATATATATTTTTTTGTAACTTTCTGTTTTTTACTCCACTACTAAAAAAACTCATATTTCATGTCAATTTTTTTTTCAGTATACTTACAAATTATGTTATGAAAAAAAAAATTGTTGTCAATTTTTTGCAAAATATTTTGTATAAAACACTTTTTGTAACAAATTTATTAAGAAATACTTACCAATTTTATAATTTTGTAGGAAATAATTACTAACAAAGAAATTATCTGACAATTAAGATTTTTAGAAAAAATAGTAGGAAAAAACTTTTTCTTGCAAATTATTTTAACAAATTTGTAAAAAAAAATCTCATGTAATATAAGAATTTTTAGTAGTGCTCATACATAAACTAATTTCAACTCATATAAAGGTTAATTTCACTTTATCTCTTTTAATTTTTTTTTCTCTTATAAAAAGACTTACGAAAGTTTTTGTCTAAACAAACTCTTCTATGAAAACTTTTTAGATGGAAAAATATGAAAATAATGAAATAAACCTTTATACGAATTTTATAATTTTGTAGGAAATAATTAATTATGAAGAAATTACCTGTCAATTAAGTTTTTTTAAAAAAATAACAGGATTTTTTTTTATAAATTATTTTAACAAATTTGTAAGAAAATTCTCATGTAATATAAGAATTTTTAGTAGTGCTGGAAGATTAACTAATTTCAACTCATATAAAGGTTAATTTCACTTCATCTCTTTTTATTTTTATTTTTCTCGTATAAAAGGACTTACGAAAGTTTTTGTCTAAACAAACTCTTCTATGAAAACTTTTTAGATGGAAAAATATGAAAATAATGAAATAAAATTTTTCAAAAGTGTAAATTAGTCTATACACATATTACAAAAAAAAAAATCAAAATCTTAAAAAATAATTAATATGAGAGAACTTCTAAAAAGTTCGTATAAACTAATTTTAATTTTTAGAGATATTTACTGTATTTTTTTTTCTTTCCCATAAATTATTACACAAAATTTCACTAAAACAAAGTGGAAAAGGATTCCTCGTTTTGGATATCATAAACTTTATGCTTTCATTTAATGGAGAGTGATGCAGTCAAAATCAAACCTTATCTTCAATGCCCTAGCTAATCAAAAATCATTTTTTGTAAACATCGGCTATAATTAAGACAGATGTTAATCTCTTTAACCTCTCTCTCATTCAACTTGTTCTCTGAGATACTAACATGAAGAACATGGCTTCAACTTGATCATAACTATAAGGGGACAAACCCTAATAATAAAATATGCAGAAATGATGAACATTTTTCCCTGTTATGATAGATCTTGGATGAGACACAAGGAATCTATCATGCAAATAGAAAATGTGTATTAGGAAGCAATGACAGAATCGAGATGATGAGGTTAATTAGATCCGACCAAGCGAAACATCATCAACAATTTTTGGAATTAGATACGAATATTTTATTGGATATAAGTACTTTCTTATCACTGGGTGCAAGCATAATTCATAAGAAAACATCATCATATTTATCACTTTTTTCAGAAAACAATTGTTGTTCGACACGACTGCATGTAGGAGACAATAATTTCCGAGTTCAACTCATGTTTTCGTAAAGGAAAATTTGCATGGTCTTAATTATTGCTGACATGAGATAAACAACAGGTAACTTTCTTTATTTCAAGATAAAAGAAACAAAAACAAGTGACTCCAGATAAAAAGAGCTCATAAGTCTCTTATGAAAGGGACACTAGGTTTTTTTTTTCTACCCTTCTTCTTTATTCTATACAAAGTGTAAACGATAGAAGATAGAACGGTATTGTGGTCAAAGATGCAAAGGGATGATAGTGGTTGAGTTGAGAGTGGATTTTTATCATATTTTAAAGTAAAATTTTATTTTTATTTTATATATAGTGAAGATGAAAATTTCTTTTCTTCTTCTTTTTATCGAAAAACTATCCGACTTCATGTTCTTTTAGTGTTTTAAATGTTAATTAAATGATTCTTTATGAAAAATAAAAATCATATCAAATAAAACATTATATTGCCAAATATTAAACATTAAAATGATACATACTTTTTTAATGTTAAATATCAAAGAATTTATGACTAAAAAAATATCAAATAACAATATTAAATAATAATAAAATTTAAATAATTATATAAAAAGAGTAAAAATAAATAAATGTGTGTTCTAAAATAAATTATTAAGAAAATATATTTAAATTTTTAGATTACTTAATAATATTAAATGTGTTTTAATAATTTAAAACATGAACGTTATAATAATGGAGACAAGTATTATAATGAATATGATAATGAAATAAAATCGATATGTACATTCTCGTGTTCATACCTAATTTAAAAATTATATATATTATATATACTCATATTCATATTTAGTTAATGTAAAAATTCTCATCAAAATTAAAATAAATTCAAATAATACTCGAGATATTCATTTGTTTTTTTAATTATGATAGAAGACAATAAATTAAAAACTTATTACTTCTATTAACCAAAAAAGATTGTGATAAGATGTTACATGTAAACGAAAAATATCCTTGATACTTTTCTAACCTAATTTTATCATCTTGTGATTAAATTTAAATTAAAATATACTTTTATGAAAAATATTTTTATACTAATGATTAATCATTAATATGATAAAATTATTAATATTTGTATATTGATCTTTGTAATATTTATCAAGTGCCCTTAAAATTTGAGTGTTAGAAAAGTTTTTTCCATATATGGAAACTTCTTAAAGTTAATTTTTGTTCACCTTTAATTTGTCTCTGGATGAAATAAAATTCCCCAGTGATGTCTTTTCTTCTTTTACACGCTTTTTGACATAAGGTACATTTGAATGATTTTTTTTTTTTTAATTTCTCAAAAACATCCAAGCCTATTTTATTTATCAAAGTAGACATATTTATTATTAATTATTAGAATTTCGTTTTTAGGGGTGAAATTGTGTTCTTCCTTGGTATCATCATAGTCGAAAAACAGGTTTAAATTTATTAATTTTTCAGGAATCAAGTTCAGACCTGTGATTTGTTTTAAAAGAATAAGAAAATAAATAATTTAGTGAAGAATTTATAAAAATGAAATAAATAACCAAAAATACTTAGACATTTTCTTTGAGTTTTTAAATAATAAAAATTAAATTAAAAATAACTTAAATAATAAAATAAAACAATTTAATGCCTGAAACTAATTTAAAGAAATTAAGAATAAAAATGTTATATAACAATAGTAATTTAAAAAATGATCCAACATAAAACTATTACATATTTAAATAAATTATTCAGGGTAGTTTAAAAAATAAAAATATATCAATGAAAATAATAATATATTATTAACTGAATAACTAAGAACAATATAAATAGTTTCATATGATAAAAATAAAAATATATTTTAAAATTGAATAAATGAATATTAATTTTAAATTGATTAACATTTTTTATATTATATTATTAATATAAATTAAAAATAAAATTAATATGTAATTAATAAATTGTGAATAATATATAATATGTGCTGTGAAAGTAAATAAATATAAATTCTAGTGTTGAAATAAAATGTAAATATTATATAAGGTAATTGTGGTAGACATTATAATTTTATTAAATAAAATGAAACTCATGTTTAATTTTTTTTTATAACTCATGTTAGATATCACTATTTACCATGACATTTTATCTATGCTAAAATAAAATAGTAATATCAAAACATTGTAGAGGATCAAACGAAACTCGTGTACAATAAAATACATAGCACATTTTCTTCGAAAAAATAGCTAAAGAACTTTAAACATAGGAAGTTTATACTTGTTATAAAAAATCAAGAACAAGCCAAGATGACATAGCCTAGATGACATAATATAATACCATTTACAATAAATTTTATTTTCTAATCTTAAAGAAGTTAACTTATAGAGCATGATGATTCCCTTTCCTAAAATTATGAGAACACTTAACATCATGTTATATTTGTAAGAGTTGTAATTTCTATAATGATGTTTAATACTACAATAAAAATGATGTCTATTACATGTCAAATTTGTTCGTTGTTGTTATTCTTTAAGTAGTGGTTGTTGTTGGAAATTAGTATGAAAATGAAAAAAATCGTATGAATTTTGCACACTCATATGATGATACACATTGTAATTTGGAAAGGGAGTAAAGGATATGGTAGGTTGATGAAGTCCTTAAAGTAAAGGGATTACATACATAAGCCAAATTTGAACTCTAAAATTTTATTACAAATAAATTTGACATCATACATGTGAAAACATAAGTTATGATTGAATAGTGTTTTTTGAAATCTTTTCACAAATGTTTATAAGATAGGAATGAACAAACAAAATTTATACTTGACAAACAACTTGTCAAGTAATTTTCTTAAGAATATCAACTAATGAAGATCATCAGATACACCTTTAAGTTTGTCACAGGTACTATAAAAAATGCTTCTCAAAACTTGTTTTTCTTAAGACTCTCCTTCTGAAGTTAGATGAAGATCAATAACATGTTATGTAAAAAGATAAAGGATAAGAAACATTTTCCCAAGTTATTTAATATTGGTTTGTTTATAAATAACATACTACATCCAATTTTTGATCATTTGATTGAGCTCCACTAAGAAGACTAATGATACATAAATACAAGTGAGTTTTATTTTCACCTTAACCACTACTAGCTAAACCAATATAAGTATTATTTGAACATGCAATCACTACTAGCTAAAACTAGAGTATTGTTTGAAATGCAACCATTTATGGCTAAAAGCTTAAGTATTATTTGAATATCAACTACCCTTACTTAACCCACTGAGTATTGTTCAAACCCATTACGTATTGTTCGAAGTACAGACAATTTTGGCTAAAACCAAGTATTCTTTAGAATATAGGAATACAACCACACCTTTAGCTAAAATTGCACCATTCTTAGCTAAAATCAAGTATCATTTGAACAACAACCACTCATGGCTAAAAACACTAAGTATTCTTTGGACCACAACCACTCATAGCTAAACATGACAATTGTTTGAAAAGCAATTACTCCTAGCTAAAGGTTTGTTGAATAAGGGAGTGATATAAAATATCACAAAATTTTGATACCTAGATAAAGAGAGGTAGCATCTTACGATGTATACAAGGTTTAAGCACTTTATAAGTCTTCTATTTGAACCTGGATTGTTCTTGTGGACATCTGGGCACTAAAAGATTTGAGCAATGAAATTGACAATATTTTAGAAATTTTTGATTACTTATTATGTTTTCTTCAACTCAGAAGGTTTAGTTAAATACAAAATGTAGAAAATAGTTGTTGTGAATCTTTTTATTCACATTGAGTTTCTCTACTTCAATTCTTCTTGTTTAGAGTCTTGTTTGTTCAACATGAACATAAAGATGAATCAAATGTGCTTCAAGAAACATTAAATGTTTTCCTCTTATTTAAGCAACATCGTGATATATAAGATGACTTATCATGCCTCATTAGAAAACTTTCAACTAAATTGAAGAAAATAAGAAGACCATACAAAGTATATAGTCCTTCCATAGTTGACATAGGAAGTTCAGAATGAGCATTGGTGTGAAACAACTTTAGCTCATTCTTTAAAAGATGTTTAACATTGACTTGGGCTTTGTTCTTGGTACATATGAAGATGAGAACATTCTTCTAAACAACTCATATTTTTTTTGTTAGTTGCAATGTTAGCTTAAAAGACCATGTGCATGCATAGAATCTAATAAGTATTTTGCTTATTAAATGAAGCAAAGAGAAAATGTATGGCCCATCAAACCAATTATATTGGTCTCAGATGATTTGTTGTATATAAATCTTGTATTTTATAGTCGAAACATATTCATGCTTTATACTTTTATGTTTAATGACACTTGATAAAAAGAAATAAGGCCTGATGGTTTCCTTTTCTAACAATATCATCTTTTCTAGTTGATGCTTAACAATAAAGTTTAAATACATGTTTTCATAAAGAGAGTCAACATATCAAGTTTTCACAAAACAAATTTTGGAAAAACTCAAATTTAACAAACACTTATTGTAAGATACAAGTTTTACGAAATTTCAAACGTTTCAACACATTGAATTTCATTAGATCAAATCGTATCAAGGAGATATAATCTTAATATGTTTGAGAACAAATACAATGTTTGAAAAAAAATAACAAGAATTAGACTATATAAACCAACCTTTTATATATATTGTATAAAATGAACTTAAACCTTGTTATGGTATCGTAGCATGCGGAAGCACAAGATCGTGATAATTGGAAATTAAAGAGAAGTAAGTAAAAGAGCAAGAGAAATAACACACAAGGATTTACGTGGAAAACCTCTTTTGAATGTAAGAGGAAAAACCACGAGACGATAATGAACAAAGTTCCACTATGAAAAAAAGAGTACAAAACTCTTGAATGGGAACAAGAATCCTCACTAAAATACACTCAGGTGTATATTACAAAGTGTGTCTCTGTAAATGTTTTTTATATTTTTTCAAGTCATGGAGATGTTATTTATAGGCTTCAAAGTTGAACCAGTCAATAAGCCATATGAAGAGTCTTCAGAAACTGCACTAGTAAATAGGCCATATGAAGAGTCTTCAAAACTGAACCAGTAAATAAGCCATATGAAGAGTCTTCAAAACTTAAGCAGTAAATAATTAATAATTAGTGCTTAAGTAACGTGTGGTATTAAGAATTAAATGAGAACCACATATTCTAACAATCTCCACCTTGGTTCGAATTCTACAAGTGTTTCATCGTCCGATAAAGCCCCAAAGGGCATTCAAGTGCTGTATAGACCAACCAAGTCCAAAAAATGTTCAAACTTGGTAATTGGAAGCGGCTTGGTAAGCATGTCTGCTGGATTCTCAGAGGTGTGAATCTTTTCAACCATAATTTCTCCAACAACAACAACATCTCTAATAAAGTGATGTTTTATATTGATGTGTTTGGTCTTGTCGTGATAACGATTATTCTTGGTTAAATGAATAGCACTTTGGCTATCACAAAACACAGTAAGAACTTTCTGTGTTAGACCAAGTTCATTTACCAAACCTCGGAGCCAAATAGCCTCTTTCACTCCCTCTGTGGCTGAAATATACTTTGCTTCGGTTGTAGATAATGCAACAATAGATTGAAGTGTTGCTTTCCAACTGATAACACTATTACAGAGGGTAAAGATGTAACCTGATAGAGATCTTCTTCTATCAAGATCACCAGCATAATCTGAGTCAACATATCCTACAAAATTATCAGTTGTGGCCAATTTTTTGTCAAATACCAAGCCAACATGAGAAGTACCTTTTAGATACCGAAAAATCCATTTTACAGAACTCCAGTGTTTCTTGTCGGGATTATGCATATACCGGCTTACCATGCTAACAGCATATGCAAGGTCTGGCCTGGTGTATATCATGGCATACATAAGACTGCCAATAACATTAGCATAAGGAACATGTGACATGTACTTCATATCTTCCTTTGTATCTGGGCAAAGATCTGAGGATAACTTGAAATGTGCAGCAAGTGGAGTAGAAACAGGTTTACAATCATTCATATTAAACATATCAAGTACTTTCTCAATATACCTTTGTTGAGATAAAAACAATTTACCAGCTTGACGGTCCCTGCGAATCTCCATACCAAGAATTTTCTTTGTTGCACCTAATTCTTTCATTTCAAACTCATTGCTTAGTTGAGTTTTTAATTTCCTGATAGAAAACTTGTCACGTGATGCAATTAACATATCATCAACATATAGTAACAAGTATATGAAAGATCCATCTTGGAATGTTTGAAAATAAATACAGTCATCAAATTGACTCCTGCAGTAACCTTGCCCAATCATGAAAGAATCAAACCTCTTGTACCATTGCCTAGGTGCTTGCTTGAGGCCATATAAGGATTTCTTCAAACGACAAACAAAATGCTCCTTTCCAGGAACAATAAATCCCTCTGGTTGTTCCATGTAAATTTCTTCTTCCAGCTCTCCATGTAAAAAAGCTGTCTTTACATCTAGCTACTCTAACTCCAAATCAAACAGAGCAACAAAAGCAAGCAAAACACGAATGGAAGTATGACGAACAACAGGTGAGAATGTCTCATTAAAGTCAATACCTTCCTTTTGATTAAAGCCTTTAACGACTAGTCGTGCTTTGCATCTTGCATTTTCAACCCCGGGAATGCCATCTTTCTTCTTATAGATCCATTTACACTTTAATGGTCGCTTGTCTTTAGGCAGTTCTGTCAGAGTCCAAGTATTATTTTTATAAAGACTCTGAATTTCTTCATTCATAGCCCCTAGCCACTGAGAAGACTCAGCACAAGAAACAACTTCAGTGTAGCTGACAGGCTCAACACCATCATTTACCTCTTGCGCAATTGATAATGCATAGGTAGTTAAATAATCATTAGTGTATCTGGCTGACTTTCTGATTTGTCTTCTAGCTCTATCCCGAGCAATAGAATAATCATCTCCTTGTTGTTGAATAGGAGAAGTGGTTCTATCATCACATTCACCATCATCATGATGATCATTATTGGATTCATTTGTAGAGGAAGATGGGACATCAATACCAGGAACTGCAGATTTGAATTCAAACTCCACCTTCTCATTAGAACCCTGTATATTACCTGTATTGGTAGAAGAAGACACAAAAGACTGTTTTCCAGAAGATAATAATGCATCCTCATTAAAAATTACATCTCTGCTAAGAATTAGCTTTCGAGACTTTGATTCAGAGCACCATAAACCTAGAAATATGCACTCAATAGCTCTTGGAGATAATTTGCCATTATTAATGTGCATATGCAGGACATCCGAAAATTCTTAAATTAGAATAATCAACAGGATTACCTGACCAAATCTCTTCTGGAACTTTGAAGTCGAGTGCTAAATGTGGAGAACGGTTGACCAAGTAGCATGCAGTAGATACTGCCTCGGTCGAAAGATCATGTCGATCCCATAGCCCAGCATTTGAGAGCATACAACGAGCTCTCTCAAGTATAGTCCTGTTCATTCGTTCTGCAACACCATTTTGTTAGGGATTCCTTGGAATGGTTTTGTGTCTAGCAATACCATGATTTGTGCAGAACTCATTAAAGTCACCACTACAAAACTCTAATCCATTATCTGTTCTGAGCTTTTTTACTTTCTTCCCTGTCTGAGTTTCAACAAGAGTTTTCCACTTCTTGAATGTGGGGAAAGTCTCATTTTTATGTCGCAAAAAATAGACCCAGACCTTACGGGAAAAGTCATCAATGATAGTCATCATATAACGACGTCCTCCATAAGAAGGAACTTTAGAAGGCCCCCAAAGATCAGAGTGAATATAATCAAGAATACCTTTTGTATTGTGAGTTGCTGTAGAGAAACTAACCTTTTTTTGTTTCCCAAAAGCACAATGTTTGCAAAACTCCA
>Ga0214543_1001801_pt1 | contig 41965 bp, 18 predicted proteins | sample CNSS2metaG_FD_160094 | JGI IMG/M metagenome (GOLD analysis project Ga0214543, IMG submission 160094) | Root nodule microbial communities from cowpea collected in UCLA plant growth center, Los Angeles, California, USA - CNSS2 | ecosystem: Host-associated > Plants > Roots > Nodule | place: USA...
GTACAAAACGAATTTATGAACTTCAATACCAAAGGATACATTCTAGGTATGTAATTTATTCTTTTTTTATTCTTATATTAACAAAGTAGTGTATTAGTCATATTTTTGTTGTTGGTGGTTGACGATAGTATTCAATGAAATCAAATATTAACTTGACATACCACTTTAATTACATTCTAAATTGATCTATTCTTTTGATAAACTTCAACATCTTTTTAAAACATTAGATTCTCATCATATAGATTATTAAATATTCAAAAACCAATTGCTATTACCACAATTATTACATATAAAAAAAACTCGTGCATTGCACGGGTAGAAGGACTAGTATTTTACAATCTGCTTTAACTTTTTTTTTGTGAAGATTTTAAAAAAGAAAAAGACATTTTTTTTTTGTCGAAGATGGAATTGACTTGTAAAGAAAGAAATATATCATTGTGGAGTAAGTATTTCAGTTTGTAGAAAATTTTGTCCATAGGTTAATTAAGTCCAAAAGTCTATTGATTTTTACATTTCAACACTTTCCTCTATATAATCGGGTGTGTGTGGTGAAAAGGGAGATATTCCATGGCTTCTTCTCCTTGTTAAAAAACTCTTAAATCCAATTTTGGTTCCATAAATTTTCTTCATATTCCAATACAATATTTTCCATGGTTTAAAGTTTTAAGTATGTTTTGGTAGAGAAATATTAGACATCCTTTAGTGTTTATTAAGTGTCCACCTTTCACTATCTAATATCAATCATCTCTGCTTTTGAATTACTTAATATTTGACTTACATGATGTAAATTGTTATTAATCCCAAAACATGTAATTTTCCTTATTTATGTTTAGAATGATTAATGAACATCAATCTAAGGATAATATAGTTGAAATATCGTGTGGACATTCAAAACGAATGAGTATTCCTTGTGTCTTGTGTGGAAGAAATGTTGATTGACACGACTTATATTTAAATATTATATGAATAATAATTATGAATTCCATTTATAGATGTTACATTTAATAAATTTTGATGTGGATAATGATGATAAATTGAAACTATATTTTTAAGGTTTAATCTAGGGGAACTGAACCCATCTAAGAAAAATAAACAAAATCAACACACAAAACTGATAATAAATTAAAACTGAATGTTTTTTGGACTGATTTGAATATTTTCTTTCAAAACCCAGCGGTTCCATTTGATTTAACCGAAATTAGTTATTTAGATATTACTGTATTACTTATTATTTCAACCACATGGTATAGTTGTGTATGCAAGAGAAAAACTTAATATATCTAACCTGATTCATGATTATAAAGTTATGAAGAGTGATATAATATGGTTATCACAGAAAAAGTGAGAGTTTCATTATTAATCTTAGATGGAAAAAGTGCTAAAGTAAAATAAAAAAAAATTGAGACAAACCCTGAAAATTATCTAGTATTTATATTAATGTATAAATACAACACAAACGCCTTTGTTATTTATTTCACCTTTGTAAAAACAAAGAGTATTTTTATATTTTATTTTTCCTTTCCCAATAAAAAAGAAAGAAAAAATTGTCGATACATATTGTTTAATAATATACACAATGTTTAATCATTATAAAAATAGATAGTACAATTATTTATCATGATATAACATTAAACTATTTTATAAAAAATATAAACTCAAATTCATATATGCTAATAAAATTCGTATAATAACTTTATCTAAATCAAATTGTAAAAAATTAGTTTGGTTTGATTCAATATTTCTTTTTTTAAGGTCAAACCAAACTAAACCACTTATGATTTTTATATTTTTAACAAAAACCAACCCAACCTAACTCGATAACATACTTATATTATAATCCAAATTGGTTACGTGCGTGCGGCATGTGTTTTATTTCTTTTTGGTATGCACCGAAGTGGGTCCACACAGGAATCGAATTTAAGCTCCAATTAGGGTTGTTAAAAAAATTACACTTAACCAAATTAATATACTGAACTGAATTTCAATTGTATAAAAAACACTTAATTTTTTAAAATAATTTTATTAATTTAAATTTTTAAAAATTGAATTCTTAAATATAACTACTTGAAGTGAATTATAACTGAGATAGTGGTTTAGTTTAGTTTTATGGTAACATCTCTACTTGCAACAGTCACATAAAAAGCAAGACAAATAAATATAAAAATAAGAGGGTTTTCACAAACTTGGTAATGAAGTTGGATAGTCAGAAAAAATGAAAATGTAGAGAAATGACATTACATAACACACAAAGCTTCCAACTAGTGATATGGGTGGAATTTGTTCATATTTTATTGAATTCCTTGTAGGTAGCAAGAGGCAGTGAAGAAAGTCAATTACTGTTCTTTACCATTCTTGTTTTCACCAGCTTTCAGAAACCGTGAAAACCAATACGCAGATGACTTGGGGTGTCTGCTGAGTCCATTTTGATAGTCTACATACACCAATCCAAAGCGTTTGGTATAACCTTGAGCCCATTCAAAGTTGTCCAGTAAAGACCACGCAAAGTAGCCTCTCACATCTACTCCATCCCTGTGGATTCAAATCATAAACAAGGTCAAGTTTGGTCCTTGTGTTGATTTCAAAGAAAATATAGGATATAAGTATGTCGAAAGTGGCAAACTCACTTTATAGCCCGAGCAACTGATGCAAGATATCCCTTGAAATAGCGAACTCTAAGTTTGTCATCTAGCATCTCATGTAGCGGCAAGGTATCACTATCTTCGTCATCCATACCTGCCAAAGAAAATTCCGGCCTCAGATAGAAGAGAACGATTTTATAATGTACTCGTGCACATGTATATCTGTGTGCATCAAACAATTCTTAATTGCCGCCATATAGTCAAAGATTCAATACAGGAATTTAGCCAAACAAGGCCATTGATGCCTTCTTGGCATTTTCTAATTAGTTGTTTATATATCTTTTTCTTGGCAAATTTATAGGAAGGATAAGTATAGTTACGTACCGTTCTCTGTGACAAATATGGGAGTAGCATAATTTTGTGATACGTAATTGAGAACCTTCCGTATACCCCAGGGAACAACATAAAGCCACTCTGATGCTGCCTGTTACACAATAAAAAGCAATATTTTGTTTTTCTAAATACAGGCTAATAGTATTATATATTTGATGATAGTTAAGCCCACCAACAATGGGATTAATTGTTCACAAGTTTTAGACACCTAATTCTTATTAGTTGGAGAAAGAGTGTGAGCCTAACTAACCACTAGGCCCCTAATGAGGGGTGTCTGGGGTTAAGAAATAGCAAGGCTAGGCCCCTTCACTGTCACACACACTCATTGTCAATAGTCCTCTGGGTTTTCCAATTGAAAACTCTGAAAATTTCATGGATGTTGATTACGTATTCAACAATTGAAAACTCTAAATTTTCCACCGATTTTGATTACGTCGTCAACAAGTTAGTCTTTATCAGTGTTTTAAATTCATTTGGATCATTTTGTTCTTGGATGTTATCCATTTTAATCTTACAAAAAGCACATTGAATGAGGGACAATACATACCTTCTCACCTATGGTCTCGCCACCTTCCCATTCCACTAATGACAGGAAGCACACATGTCAAGGAGAATTCATTCTGGAAGATATTTTAGAAAATGAGAAAATTTTCCAATTATTACCAGTCCTTTTTGCTTCCTGCACCTTGTAGTAGTAGTTTCCTCCAGCGTTTTCTGTCACGTGAGAAATAAACCTTGATGTATAGTGATTTAGACCAATAAAGTCCAGTTTATTCAAGAGAAGTTTCTTATCCTCGTCAGAGAACTTGGGAAGCTGGTCTCCAAGTCGTTCACGCATAGACTCAGGATAGTCTCCGAAATATAGTGGATGCAAGTACCTGGGTTAAAATCATATTTTAGCACAAGCATGCATCTCATACCAAGGCTAGATATGTGACTTCACCAGCAAACCTATGCAAGCCTCATATCCTACTTTGTGTTGTTCTCTTCAGTTTTCATTTATCTTTAATTTGCGGTGTGCATCAGGGTCAAAGAAAAAATGGATATAGATTTGTCTTCATTAACTTTGTGGCGTTAAGTTGAAAACACAAAGGAAAAGTTTCAAATCAAGACCTTGAGCTGAATAAGCTCAACAGTTTATAAGATTATGATAAGGAATTCTAATGGTGGTGCTCCATTGAAATAAATTTTCTGTAAAGTGAGTAGCGGTTGGAGGCTATAACAGCAAAAGCTTTCTGTAGAAAACGATTGTATTCCACCATCAATGATTGATTATAAGGCAGAGGTATATACAAGTAAACAGCTGTACACGGTCCGGAATTAGAGGAGCTAATTTCATCTTAAATGGCAGGAAACTGAAAAAAGGGAAAAATAAACCACAAACCAAAAAACTCAATGGCCAAAATTATTTATCTAGTCTACCGTGTACTCTAGTTTGTTGGTCAAGGTTATTATGATCATTTAAAAAACAATATCAACAAAGTGTCATAAAAAACACTAAAAATGGAAGAAGCCGAACTTTTAGCTTTGTGCTATATTGTGGCACAGGCACTGAGTGGAACCCAATATACTGGACATCCTTAGAACATTCAAACCATTTAACTCGTTCCGAAAAAAAGGGCTAAAAATATTTGGGTTATTGCTGCACGATTTGCTAACTATAATTTTCTCAATTGAGTTGAGTCTTCCTTTCATATTCTTGATAACCATATGCGGTGCTTCCCAGCACACACAACACCTAAATTGGAGTCCTTGATACTAGTCGATAGAACTGGATAAAAAATTGAAGATATTCAGTCTATGAAATCAGGATAAATTTTATTTTTAGTCTTTGTTGGAAGTCCCACATCGACTAGAAATAAGGTCAATTCACAATATATAAATGGGGTGCAAACCTCACCTTACAAGCCGGTTTGTGGGACTTGAGTTAGGCTTAAATCCCACCCTTTAACATATTAATTTAAAGTATATATGTGTGGTTGCAAATCTCACCTTCCAAACTAATTTTTAATACTTCAAATTTATTGTTAAGGAACTAAAATCACTTTTTTTTTTTTTTCAAATTTAAGGAATTGAACTGAAATTTTTAATTTGAGGGATCAAATTCGGATTCAACCTAAATTTAAGGAAGTAAAGTGTGTAATTAAACCACATAATAATATGAAACAAATGCACAAGGAACTACCATCCAATCTGAAAATCCAGGCGCCTTGCAGCAGCAGATTTATCTTCAATCTTATCAGAGTTAGCCTCTGCCCATTCACAATCTACCACGATGCCCACTTGTCCCCCTTGTTTTTCCTAGATCATCAAAAACTAAAAAGAATAAAATTTTATTTTTTAGTGTGGTCAGAGCATTAAATTATTGATGAACAAAATTCACGGATAATTTGGATATATGGATCGATCAACTACACTGATCTCCACCAAAATCCACCTTTTCACTCCAACATTTTTTCTCTATGGTTTCTACTAATGTTTTATTAGATCAGACCATATGCAGATAATTTGAATACAGAAAATCAAGTTTGCAAAATAGAAAAATAGGCAAATAAATGAAGATCAATAAAATACACAGGGGAGGGTGGGGAAAGCATCAAAATAAAATAAATAGTGCACAAAATAAAAGTAATCCAACTTGTAAAATACAATTTTCGAGTAAATAAATGAGTACAGCCCTGCACCTTGTACTTGTTTCGGTATATGGAAACAGCTGCTGCATGAGCTAAAATCTGATGATGTGCTGCCAAATAGGGCTCTATACGAGTATTCTGACATCTTCCTGGAGCAAAAATTGCAGTATCATATCCATTGACCGCAGTTTGAAGTGGCTCATTAATAGTCATCCAGTTCTTCACTCTATCACCAAAACTTGCAAAGCAAGTGTCTGCATAAACAGCAAAATACTCTCTGGCAAGAGCCACATCAGAACCACACCATTCAATAATAGATATTGAAAATCAATCCTGGGCTTTATAAGAGAATAATGGGTCAAAAACAGTATTAGGTATTCAAGGCCACTAGCATATTTATTTAGCAAGACATTCAGCAATGATGATTGATTTTAACTCAGAGGATATCTCAATTTAGCATTCGTACGGGAGAGGAAGAACTCAGAAATACCCTGCCAAACTTGCCAAGAATGAAAGTGGTAAACCACTTAAGGTGACATTGTTTCATAAATTTTTTAGAAAGACATTCGAAGAGCAAGGAGTCATGTTGCTCCCATACCGAATATAGTGGATTAACAGTATCAAAGTTGTGATTATGCTCGGAGAAAGACTGTGTGGAATGGAGGGAATGACAATAAATTTAAGGAGCTCTTAGCCCGTGATCACCCTCTACTTGCTGCTTCCATGAAACAAATTTTAGGATCTCATTTGTGTGAGAGAAAAAGGAAGTAGATATAGGATAATCTAGAGATAGGGAAGACATGTTTCAAGATCAAAGAGATGTTCTTGAAATCATTGTTATATGCACAGGATCATATCTTTAGAATTACAGATATCAGCGTCATATCAAGATCATATCTATATTATTAGTGAGATTTATTATTTTTTCTAGGATTATATTTTTCATATGAAAAAGTATGAAGTCTCCTCTATTTATTGTATTGATTTATTTTTTTTCTAAAAAATCACCTATACGTATCCACGTGTTTTTAGCTAAATTTCTCGTTTTGTTATCGTTTGACATAGTACCTATAACCTCTTGAAAATTGTGTTGGCTCGTCGAACCCATGTTTTGCGTGCGGAGATTTTTTTTTTAAACATTCGTTCCTTCAAAGGTTCACTAATTATTTCAGTGACTTTTTCAATGACATTTTTACTCCAGCAACCCCACAAGGTTGGGATCATGTCTGTACAAAGCACAACCCAAAACACCTAACCTCATACTCACCCTCAAGTGTGTGCTCTCTAGAAACAAATGACTTCCTTGCCAGTGCATGGGCAACACTTGAGGACTAACCAGCCCTACCCAAATGTGCCTACTCCATGCAAGCATACCTGTGTAGCTTTGGCTCCATCAGATTCTGAAAAATGGTTTCCAGTACAAACTATGCATCCAGAACAGATTCCTTCATCTTTTCTAGCCATATTGTTAGTATTGAGAAGATGGACAAGTCTAACTATTTCTCTTAGGTTTCCGAAATCAGGTGATCGTTCCATGGGTGGAGTCACAAATCCGATCTCAATACATCCCAACAAATGAACAAAAACAATGGACAAAGATTGATACTCAATTGTGCAGTGTTCTCAAGTCTAAACCCCACATGTTACTCACCTATTTTTCGTCCTCATGAGATGTGTACATCAGTTTGGAGAGAGGCATGTGCTCTCTATAGTAACGATGCCAAACCTTTGCACAATATTTGCCAAGACCTATTGATAGTACTTACTCTATGATGATTTGATGGCCTTATGTCTGCTTAGGTTGGTTAGATTCACGTTGCCTTACATGATTTTCATTAGTTCCTACCACCTACGAAATGTAAAGGACTTGAGAACCGCAATACACTTCTTATGACTTTAGCCTTGTATTGTATGGCTTACCCAAGAGTATACCACTACTCGTGATTGGATTTTGGGATCACCAGTGTACTATGAATTCCTCCTCTTCTGGACAGTACTCCTAAAAATAAACTGGGAGAACATATCTCTTCAACTAGGGACTCTGCTGCATTTGCCTCACAGAGGACTAATTATGGGCGCATTGTCACAACAATGGCCATACCATTGATAAGTGTTGGACATTGCACAAGAAACCTCCTTGTTCGACCAATATTATTGATGCATCTACTAATTTGCAATTTGTCGCCCATGCATTTCCAGCTAACCAACCTTGTATGATTTCTACAACATATGACAAGTTTCTCCAATGGTGTGAGAATCACCAAATTGCTAATAACACTGCTTTGGTAGCACACTGATAAATCATCCACTTGTCTCTCTATTGGGTTTGCAACAATAACAAGCAAGAAAACGAAAGAACAAGAATGTCTCTAGTAGATGATCTTCCATTTCTTTCTATCAAACAATGTCATTGTCTCACTAAACTCTTCAACAGAGCATCTGTTAAACATGATTTGGAGCCAATCATCACAATTCTTCACCTTGACTCTAGGTCATGGAAGAACTTCATTCATCATCTCCTTGTTCCTCAATGGAAAACTAATCTACTCCAAACATTGTCTGAATTTCGATCTTGACAAGGACTTTGTAAACACATTTGAAAGATTCTCCTTCAAGGCTATCTTCTAGATTCTAACCTTCCCAAACTCAACAATCTCTCTCACGAAGTGTAGTCTAACGTCTATGTATTAGGTCCTCTGATGGTAGATTTGATGATCAGTTAGATGAATAGCACTTTGACTATCATAGTGAATAGTCACACAATCTTGCACAATACCTAGTTCTCCCATCATCCCTTTCAATCACAATGCCTCCTTCACCCTCTCAGTAAGCAAAGTATAAGCACAATATACTCTGCTTGGGTAGTAAACATACCCAAAAATAGAATTTCTTGTACCAACATAACCTACATAGTTAGCATATACAAACCCCTCTATAGTAGTTATGTTATTAGTAGAATGCCTATACACTAGACCAAACAATGTTGTTCCATTTAGATATCTTAGCATTCACTTCAAAGCCTCCCAATAAGCTTGTCATGGTTGTCATGAACCTGCTAACTACACTAAGAACATGTGCCTGATCCGGTCTGCTATAGACCATCTCATACACGATACTACCTACTCCATTAGAATATGAAGTAGCCTTCATCTCCCTCTGTAATAAGAGCTTGGGTAACTGAGAGCTTTGCATAATGTTCTAAAGGTATTCTCATAGGTTTAGATTCATGCATCATAAAACTCTCAACCATCTTTTGCAAGTATCCCTATTGAGATAGATACAATGTCCCAACCGTATGATCCATCTATATGTCTATCTTGTGCCTCGCAAGACCTAGATCCTTCTTTCAAACTTCGAGCTCAATTTTTCTTTGAGCTCCTTCAATTCATTTTTATTATAGTTGGCTATTAGAATATCGTCTACATATAGGAGAAAGAAGAACAAAAAGCTTACTTCTCTTTTGAGCATGTAGACATAGCTATCATAATTGCTCCTTTGGAACCCTTTTTGCCTTAAAAAATCACCAAATCTCTTGTACCACTACCTCGAACTTTGTTTCAAGCCAAACAATGACTTCTTCAAGAGACACATTTATCCCTTGTCTTCAACAAACCTTTCAGGTTGTTGCATGTAAACGGTCTCCTCCAAGATACCATGTAGAAGAGTTGTCTTAACGTCTAAATGTTCCAATGCCATATTATACTAGTTAACAATACCATATTATACTAGCTAACAATACCATGTTATAGAGTTAGAGTTCTCTATATAGAAAGGTTGATGTACGGTTTCAAATTAATCAATTAAATAAAAAATCTCTTTCTTTCAGATTAACCTTTCGAGTGTACTTTTTTTAACACAAAGTTCACAAGATACATTGTACGATATATACACTTAATGGTCGCTATATAAAATCCAAGAGCCAAAATAAAAAGGAAAAAAAAAATTAAAAGAAAACTGTTAAAGACAATTACAACAAGACGCACTAGACAATCTAACTAGTTAACACTACTAGACTGTCTCAAGTGGACGGTCTTCTCTTCTCTTCTATCGGACGATGTCATCTAAATGAGCTCTTCAACAAAGCATTTGCTGAACATAATTTAGAGCCAATCATCACACTCAATCTCCTTCCTTGGGCTTTAGGTTATTCCTTGGGCCTTAGGTCATTGACTCTGGACCAATCGGTTATATATCTTGTAATCATTCTTTTTTCTCTTCCCTTAGTATTATTCACAATTTGTTCATTTATTCTCTATTACCCTTGTCAATGATTCATAAACACAAGCTTACAACATTGGCACAACCCATTCCCTTTCATCTCTTACTGACTGTGTTCTTTATGTACCTAACTGACCATTTAATTTACTATTTGTCACTTGCTTGACCGAATCCCATGACATTATCTTCAATTTCACTAAAAATACTCCAACTAGTTTCTTCTTCATTGTCATGTTCCTCATCACTTTTTGGGATATTATTCTGACAAAATGTTATTTTATTAATCAAAATCTCATCATCCGTCCTTAATGATTAGGTACATACATGACATTTTTTCAACTTGATATCAAGAATGCATTTTTCCATAGGAATCTTAATGAACTCTACATGGAGCATCCTCTTAGATTTATTGCCCAAAGGAGTCAACTAAAAAATGTTCTAGATAGAGACTACTTGATTTTGTAATTTTAGCTTAAATGAGAACAGAACATAAAACTTTCATTTGGCACACTCGTCATGTGCGTCCATTTTCATTCTTATTACTTTATGGTCATAAAATATATACAATCAACATAATCATTCCAGCTCCACATAAATAGGTTACTATCTCAAACTTTACTACTTTCAAGCACAATACAAATCAATTTTATGATTATTTAAAAAGAATCAGACTGTAAAATAAAAACTCAATTACATGAAACCTACATGATTTGTTTATTTAACCATCCTCCCATTGTTTCATGAAGATGCAGAGGAAGATCCCAATGATACAAAGTTACATAAGGTTGTATGCCTGTTGAAAAATAGAAACTTAATATAACTTTTTTAATAGATAAAAAGATAAGGTAAAGTAGCTGCATGCAGATCTTACCTCTTTCAAGAAGAGCATTTATAATGTTGTTATAAAAAGTTATCCCTTCGTCATTGATTTTGGTTCCTAAGCCATCTACACCAAAACAACCATTACAATACAATAAAATGATAAATCCAAAGAATCCTTAGCTTCTATATACACTAATAAGACAACACAAATACCATTTTCAGAATGAGAAGTATCTCATCAAAGAAAAACAGGACAGTGACCTTATAGTTGTTGCTCAAGTTCCTACAAGGTTTCAAGTGGCTAATGTCTTCACCATTGGGCTTCTTACTGATAGATTCCAAAAGTTTATAGGCAAGTATCATAAGGAATGATTTATATTCATTTACCAACTTGAGCAGAAGTATTGTAAATCACAGAAATATTTGATAATCTTATTTGATCTTTTCTTTAACAATTCTTTTCCTTTTATCGGTACCTCAAAGTTTTCTTGTTTAAGGATAGTTCTTCCCCTATAAAATAGATGATTGTTAGAAATAAAATTCTTCTGACTCATTTAGTGAAGTCAGTTCGTTTTCATACTTTTTGATTTCTCTGTATCACCTAATTTACTCCCAAAACCATGAAATGCCCTTGGGTGGACCTTCTATCTACATTTGTAAACACTTCAATTGATAATACCCTTTCTTCTAAATACCAATCCTCTTCCCATACTTGTTGTTAAAATGTAAGAAAGAAAGTGTAACATTGAGCGAGAAGTGTGTTTCTGAGACAACATGGAAGTTTTATTTACATTGAGAAAAATGAATCAATACAATAAATAGAAGATATTTGATATCCTCTACTAACAAATATATGATAAAGGAATAAATTAAAAACATTTCAAAATAACACATAATTTAGATATTCTTGATTATATAGGATCAACCCCTTATATCTATAATTATATAACTTTCCTTCAAATACTGAAGAATTTGATTCACTATATACAAGTGTCTTTCTCAAGGATCATGCATAAATTAACTAAACACAGGCACAGCATAAGCAAACTATAGTCTACTGTGAGATAAATAGACGAGTTTTCCCCACAAATTCTTTGGTCTTGGAGATGAAGAAACTCATAGTCATGAGTGGCTAAGCATCAAACATGGAGAAAAGTGAAATTTGAACCAACCATGGAGACTCTGGATTTCTTGTCATGCCATATGGGGTCACCAATGCCCCTTCAACTATTCAAAGTCAGATGAATGAATCCTTGTACCAGCACTTTCATAAGTTCATTTATGCTTTTGATGACATCTAATACAGAAAAACACGGACTGAAAATATGCATCATGTGGAGTAAGTTAGGATCTTTAGTTGATATGGTAGCTTTAAAAAGGCACATTGGCACTATAATCATAAAAAAAAACATTTCCTTCTCCTCATAAAATGTTGTGTTAGTTTAGGAGGGCTTCAAACAAGGAAAAGTTCGCTCTTCGCATCCACTATAGATCGCAAGGAGCCTTTAGTTCCTTGACCCGTGACTCCGTCTTATGAAATGACACACATAACATGCTTTCCTAACTAGTCCCCTCCCTCTCAATCTATAAATAATCCTTTGGTCAACATTTGTGAACAGTGAACATATATTTGGAGCAAAAAGATGAATATATTAGCTACTCACTAAGTAATGCTTAAACAGATAAACTCTCAGGATTCATGACGTCAGGGACATCGAAAATGATTTATGAAACTACTAACCGTATAGAAAGAACGTTTAAAATTCATAGATAGTATAACATACCAGGAAAAATACGAGACCACGAAATTGAAAATCTGTAAGCATCAAATCCCAACTTGGCTATTAGATCAATATCTTCCTGTTACGATTATTACATTCAGAATGTTAAGATTTGAAAATGTGTGCATAAGGCAAACCAGCAGTTAATACTTCATGGAAATAATTATAAGATACCCTAAATAAAATTTCATATATTCCTCCATATTCAAGCAAAAATAGAACAATGACTTTCCAACTAAAAGTATTTGGCTTCGAAGAGAAAACAGGTGTAGAATTATCAATGAAGTGGTAAAAAGAAAAAAGATGCATGCATGAGAAGAAGCCAGTCTCCAAGGAAGAAACATTGCTTGAGCAATGTAGTTTAGCCCAAAATAAATTGACAACAGCAATATATAAAAAGAAATAAATGAATGTCAAAAAAAAAAAAAAAAAACTGTTACTGACCATGTACCGATGATAATGATCAACTGCAACATCGCCATTGCTTTTGTCAATAATATTTCCTAATAAAACAATATAGACAAACAAGTAAGAAAGCATGAAGGGGTGCCATTAACAAAATGATATTGAAGAGTTTCACAATCTATTAATATCAAGAAAAAAGTTCTCATACCATCAATGTGTGAGAATGCATCCCATATGCTAGGACCTCTACCACCCTCCTTGCAACCACCTTCTATCTATAAATTAACAAGTAGTTTAATGTCTAATTGAACAACTTTTCCGTCAGTTATAACTATGAAATTACTTATTTTAATATATTTCATTCTCCAAGTAATTGGCCAAAAGACATTGATCCAAGATCTCCCTATCATAGAATATTTTATCTTAACTACCTTGTCTTTCATGATAAGTACACATTACAAGCTATTTTGAATAAATGGTCACCTAGTTTGGCTCTATAGCTATCATAGAAATTCCTCTTGATCAAATCCAAATTTAGGATATGCTTAACAGAAATTAGAGGAAGCCTGTGTTTAAAGAAAAAGGAGTAAAAAAGATCGAACAAACTAAGCACTGCAGTGTATCCTCAACGGAAGAAGGAAGAACTACAAAGTTTAAAACGACCAAGAATTTCGAAGTTCAAATGACAAGATGAATTTATATGAGGTGCAGGAAATGTTTGCAAATCCAAATTAAGTGATGCTATGTAAAATTGTTGTTAAAACACATCAAAGTTTTTTTTATCACCAAACACATCAAAGTTGAACACTCACTGACAGTATAAAAATCCAAGTATTCTCCTCCAAAAATTGTGTCCAAGCACTGGAACCGTATAGATCTATATAAAAACAATAAAATAAAGTATAATCAAGCTAAATAAACTACAACATAAACTTCTTACGGTACCCCAAACGCTAACACTAATCCAGAGAAAGCCAAAATAGAGATCTTGAAGCGAATTTTTTAAATAATAAAAACAATAAAAGGTTGTTGGATTCGCAAGAATCGTAAGAAAAAACACAAAAAACAAGAATAAATGAAAGCAACTTTATATCAACACAATAGCATCTCATAAAGTCTGGGGTATTCTCTATCTATAGAACTAAGGAAAGTAAATGACAGAAAACCTCTAAAACAAATAACACAAAACATTATCTAATACAACTAATAAAGGGTAGACAGTCTAACAAAACATTACATTATCGAATAAATATCTAACAGACGGTCTTGTGCACTCTTCATTAGACTATCATGGTTTAGATTCACTACATTACCACATACAGAAAGTTCAATAACAACAACACAACTTTTTCTCTTTCTTCTTTCTTCTTTTGGTAAAAAAATAGATCAACAGAATAAACTTAATAGGATTAGAGAGGTAAAACGAAGAATCAAGGCATTCACATTTGGCAACAAAATGCTGCTGAAATTGACATAAAAAATGGAAGAAAGAATCTGCATTGGCCGGAACCTGGTATGCAGAAGTGGCAACTCCGAAGACGAAGTTGGGAGGGAAGTCGTTGCGCGAGACAGAAGCGTCTTCGTTGTGGTCATTCTCTCTGAGGAACTCCTCTCTCTTCACCATTCTTCTCAACTCGCTCTCTCAGCACCGTCCTCTTCAGTTCAGTGATTCCAACGATTCTTCTGCTTTTCGTTAACGGTTTTTATAGACTCAACTCAAGCTATGACACGATCCTCCACTCACACACAAACATTTGGCGTCGCTGTACTGTTCGATATCATCACATTATCTTCTGAAAAAAAAAAAAAACTAAAATTAAATTTAATTATTATTCTTTAACGAAAATTTTTCGCAATAAATTAATTTGTTGTGTTTTACTTTAGTCGTTTATTCGTTAATTTGACATAAAAATTAGGGTAAAATTTCTTAAAAAGTAAAACTTTATAAAAAAAATTCCTAAGAGACACAAATGGTAGAAGCAGTGAAGACACTCATACTCTTAACATAATGAGAACACAAATGGTAGTTTAAAATATAATAAGAAAAAACTAATAGTAAATTAGTAACATATGAATTAGTATGTTAAAATATCATAAGAAATTACCCATTGAATTATTTTTAGTGAAGGAAAAAACATTGAAAGTTGTACAAAAGTCATCCACAATCTAATGGAGAAGCAGTGAAAAAAGAAACCGTATGGTAACTAATTAATAAGAAAGTAATAACCAATTAATACTTTAGGTGTCCACTATCAAGTAGCTCATACTAGGCCTGAGAAAAATTCAAACAGTATTTAAAGAAATAAAAAAAAAACATTGAAACACGTCTATTTCGAATTAATAAATAATATTAGATAAATAAAATAAATAATATTGATCGGCTTTGGATAAATAATTATACTTTTATAGATATTTGACTTAACTAAAAAATAATATTCTAATATTTATATTTTTTTATATCATTTTTTTTATTAAAATTAGAGTTGTCAAAACGGGTAATCCGGCCCGACCCGGCTCGACCCACCACAGGTTGATGATTTAGTGAGTCAACCCAACCCGACTCACTTTTTAGCGAGCCAAAAAAATTCGAATCCAGTCCGACCCACCACGGGTTGACGGATTAAACGGGTTGACTCACATGTTCATTTAATTAAAAAAAATATTATTTTTTTTTATTTTTTTCAGTCAAAACTAAATTGTAATTCGAATTAAAATCTAAATAAACTTTAATACAATCCAAACACAAACCAAAATATAAAAAAAATACAAATTATTTATGTGTTGGATAAAAATACAACCTAACATGACTCAAATGTAAAGTCCAACTTAATAAAAATAAATAAAAACATTTGTGTCACCCTTTTATCTACGAGTTGGTGAGCCAATGAGTTGGGTCAAAAATCAACCCGTATTAAAATTTGTAAAAGAATTTCAACTCAACCCGGTCCGAACCCGTGATGAACCGAATTGGCTCGCGGGTTTCAACCCATTTTGATGGCTCTAATTAAAATCTAGTAATAAACTGTATAAAGTTACCGTCTATTATAAAAAACAATTACTAAAATTACATTCGTGATGTTTTTACTAAAATTTTGATAAATTTATTTAAAGTAAAAATAAATTTAAATTTAAAAATAATTAATCCATTATAAATTGAACTCAGATAACCTATAATTCAAAATAATTCCTAACAACAAATTAAACAATAAGATATAAATTTTAAAATATTAAATTTGTGATTATAATTAAATGATCATGTTGGACCCAAATTGGATCCCATTGAACATCGTGAAAAGCAGCATGAAATCTGCAGTGATCTATCAATAAGAAAATCACACAACAAGGAGGGTGATTAGGGGTTTGAAGTCATGTCTCTGGATTTTTTTTCTTTTTTATCGGTGGAAACACATGACAGAATAAAATATCTACTAACAAAATTAATCATTAAAATAAGAAAATATTATAAAAAAGTGTATACACAAGATTGTTATATTTTATTAATTTTTATAATATTTACAATTTTTTAGTACACTAACTAATAAAATTAATTATATTTGTAAGAATAAAACTAAAAAGTTTGAGTGAAACCATTTATGTATAATATATTTTGATAGTTTAACCATAATTGTCTAATCTAATTTTATTTATGACATTCTAACTTATACATTTTATTATAATCTTGATAAAAGGACCCTTATGTTTTATAATGACAAATAACATTAACTTTTAATAAACTAATATTTATTTGAGTGTGTTGAAGAAATCATTCAACTATCTTATAGTCATCAAATTATGAAACATAAAGATATACACAGTAAACAAGCTTTAAACCATGCCTATATAAGAAGGTTCATTTGTTAAATATTCAAGACTCAAGATGCATTTTAACGTACAAAACACAATTTCACTTCTAATTTGTTAGACTTTATAGCAAGTACAAAAGTTTACTCATACGTCATCCATAGTTAAAAGTTTCCTTCCTTCAAACATTTTTATTGTATAATTCGGAGTGGTTTTGTATACATGCAACAATTCTGTTTTCTTAATCACTCTTTTTATAACTCATTAATAACCTCAATAATTAAAATTAAAGTTAAACTGAATTACAATTTAGTTCAGATATTTTCTAACTCATTTCTATGTTTTAGGAATATATATATATATATATATATATATATATATATATATATATAATATATTTGTTTAAGTCTGCATTTAGATATTGAAAGTTTGATGTAGATTTATAAAATTTTAGGAGTCATATTACAATATGAAATATTACAAATCATATAATTATAATATGAAATATTATAGGTGTTGGAAATTTTTAGGAATTGTGAAAATATATGAGATATGATATATATGATAGATATAAGATATATGTTACAGAAAGAACTTGTTATTTTATTTTATTTTATTTTATTCATATACCCTCTTTATATATAACAAAAATGTAACCAAATATAAAATATAAGTAATTGGTTTGGACGAAGTTGAAGTTAACCAACACAATGTTATCTTCAACTCATTAGAAAATGTTATCAACCTTGATATCAATGTGAGTGAGTTGAAAGATTTCTCTTATTTGTCATCAGTTAAATAAATCAAGCTAAGAGTACGCTCTTTACCCTTCATCGCATTTTACAAAATGGTTAATCAACAATCACACGTGAATGAATAAAAAATAATCGTCAAATGACTTTATCTGATTTTTTAAAAATAAAGTTATAAAATTATTTATCTGAGAATTTTTTATTTCTAAATGTAAATTTATGCAAGATACGGACTTAAATGAGTGTAGACTTAAGCGAATATCTAATATATCTATATATATATATATATATATATATATATATATATATATATATTCGATCAGTAAAAATTGGTAGTATTTTGTTCATAATTTTATTTTAGCTACACATGTTCTGTTCATAAGATTCTTTAGTTAAACATGAACTATAAACTAAGGAATAATTAGGTAGCTTGATTTGGTTAATCTCATTTTATATGTATCAATATAGATTCATTTCCTTTAACCAATATATCCAAACGAATCAGAGTGGATTGTACTCCGTCCATAATTTTCTTAGCTGATCATAAACCAAACCAACGAAAATTAGGTAGCTTGATTTGATTCATCTCATTTTACATGTATCAAATCAAAATACAGATACAAAATTTGTTCAAAATCTAATTTTTTTTAAGCAAACCAATATTTAGTGCAAATATATACAATGAATATAAAACTAAAGTCGATTAGTTTCAATCAATGTTTTAAAATCCTACTGGTCAATGAACGGACATCAACGAAATTATTTTAGGATTTTAAAATATATAATTAAAATTAAATTAAATCTCGGTCTTAACATTCATAATACATATAAAAGTTGAAATAAAATTTATGTATCATACTTTAATTGAAATTTATATATATATATATATATATATATATATATATATATATATATATATATATTTTTTTTATTGTGTGTGTTTTTTTTAAATAATATGAATTATATTTTCATTTTGTGATGATGATGAGATGAGTTGTGAAAGAGGTGGAGAATTAAACTTTAATGTTTTTTTAGTGTGTTTTTTAAATAATATGATGAATTATAATTATTCTTAGCTTAGTACGAGTTATTTGATCTCTTTTAATTTTGTGAGGATGGTGATGAGGTAAATTGTGAAAGTGGTGAGCAATTAAACTTTGATGGCATGACTATTGAGTATGGGTAAAATGACTATTGAGTATGGATAAAATGAGTGGATCGTGTTTGGTGTGTTCAAATTTGTGCATTGATGTATTTGAGGCTTTTTTTTTTCTAAAAAGAATAAGTTTATATGACATAAGGAAGTCCTTAAATAACTGAGATATAGTTAATGGACCATTTTTATACACATTAAAACTTTTATATTTTTGCAATAACACTAGGCTGAACCACGAAACCATTGGAAGCCACTTTAAAAATGAATTCTAGATAGTTTTAGGGGTTTGGAGTGTCGGGCATTTAGCTAAATAGTGTTGGGTGCTATTCAAAAAATGAAGTACAAAGAGCTTCAGGGACTATAGCGCTGGGTGCCAATCAACCACGGATAGGTGCGACCTTGAATTTTAGTTCCAATAAGCTCTTGTGATATTTTCACTCGGTGAGAATGGGTGTTTGAGAGTGTTATTTTTATTTTTTGGTGTGTTTTAAATTAATTTGGAATAATAGATGTATAACATGAGTTTTGTGTGAATGAAGTGTATATAATAGTTCCTAGGGAGGGAGTATTACTTTAATGTGATATGATGATAGGTGGTGTATGAATTCTTTATGGACACTTTCTTGACTTTAATAGTATCAAACTCAATTAAGATGATTTATAGTGATGAGAGTTGAAGAAAATTTCTTGTCTCTCAGTGTTTAAGTAATGATTAAATTAGTAGTATGATGTTAAGTAGAATGTTACAATTGACATTAGCTAAAAACATTCTCAATAAATGTAAATAAACTTTATTAATACCAATTAAAAAATCTCATCATTTGACCAAAAAAATAATATCTACTAAAAATATATTTTATTAATAATAATAAATTTAAATTAACTTTAACATTTAACTATTTTTTAATATTTAATAATAATTACAATACTTCGTTTAAATAATAAAATTAAATTTTAATAAATTTAATTTGTCTTATCAAATGTAAAACAATTGAAAAATTAAACAATTTTAAATGAGACAATTTAAGTTCAATATATTCGAATATATTAGAAATGGTAAAATTTTCTATATAAACAAGTAATTATATTAAATAAAAAAATTAAACTTTCGAAGTTATTTTTTTGTATTTAATAATGTTTTTAAAAATGTTCATTTAAGTAATAAAATAATGCTTATAACAATTTTTAAAAATATTAAAAATAAAAATAAAATGGTAAATTATTATATTAATTATTAATTAATTTTTATTCACATATTAAATACTTTCATGTTTATACTAGTAAAAAAAATAATTATTAACATAAGAAATATAATCATGTACTAAAATAGTTTATTTATGTAACAATCCTATTGTTTAATCATTCTCAATTGTAATTAAGATCGTAACTCAATAATAACATCAATAATTATAATTATATTGAGTTACAATTTTGTTCTTAAACTCAATAAGTGAAATATCATGTGTACTTCAAGATAGAAACTAAAAGCTTGATACAAATACAATCTCTGAAGAGACTAACATATATCCTCTAACTCATTTTTATACTATTCATTTAGTGGCTAGTTTTTGCTCTATTGCTACTATCCCCATCAATCCTAACTCTGCTCTCCTAAATATGCTCTCCTAACTTGCTCTCATATATACATAATATATTATCATCGTAAGAGTAGGAGAAACAAAAATAAGTTCTAGTGGAAAGATATCATAATTTTGACCAAAATCTTAAATTAAGGTCAGTTATCTAAAGTCCAAACATCAAACTACAGAAAAATTTCTAGACTCTTGCTTCCAGAAGGCTAGTATATTGAATAAACTCGTGAGACTATGTCTCTGATCCTCATATGCTCCTTCTATACAAGGATAATTCAAGTGGAACATCACATATCTCATATATCTCATCCAATACTGAAAGGGTTAACTTGACGAGCTCTCTATGATCCTCTCTTGTATCATATGGTCTGCTCTGTGAAGCCTCCTTTGATTCTCGCATCTTATAGCATCCTATCCTCTACATGAGTTTGATACTAGTAGAGACATGATAGTCCCACATTACAAGTCTCATCCACTATATTTGACTTCATCCTAATTAGCATTTTCTCAGAAAATAACTAAGAACCATAACACATTTAACTTTTACAAGTAATCCTACATTCTAGAAAGATAGTTGAGTTTGTAAAATGAACTATATAATAAATACTCTATTATAATTTAGCTTTTTTTAACAAAATATTATTGTACATAATTTATTCATATATTTGGCAAAGAAAATCATTTACCAAGATATAAACCACTCCTAGTATGAAAAAATGTCACAGGGTTACCGCCCAACAACAAAGCCACATATAAGACAGTTTTTCTACAAATTGATGAGGACTTTCTCATCATTTCATATCATATCTTCAATTTACAACATTTACACATACAAAATTCTAATAAGCAATCCTATATACCACATTCATAACTATGACATTTATGATATTAAATTTGATTCTCCCTTCCCTATTCTTACAAGTTTCAGGAATTAATACTTCAGCCATGTTTTCATACAACTCATGTATGTTCCCAATCATAAATTTTAAGGGAAAACTTCAAAAATCACAATTACACTAAGAAAATCCACTATTTCACAACATTAAAAGTCTCAATGAACTTCATATCTTGAACTAGAATACTTTTCACAATAATTTCTTAACTTTCTCATATTTAAGTTAAAATGCAACTACAACATTCATACCCCAATAATTAAATTCAACAATATGACTTTAAAATTGAAAAGAATTTATCTCCTCTAACCTTATATAATCCACTCATCACTTTTCTTCCCATAGCTCCAACACTTAAGATTGCTGTAACTACACAACAAAAAAAGCCCGATCAATGATCAGGACATGATTTTAGAATCACAATAAGATGGAGTTTCATATAAGAAACAAACAAATTACATGCAATCCAAAGAAAAACTTAATGTATAAGAAGAACACCTTGTTTTATAGAAATGATAGAATCTTGAACTTACCTTAAGATGAAATCCGAAATCTGAAAATCTGAAGTCAAGTTATATGGTAGAACCATTCACACTACCCACTCCCATGACTTTGAATCCTCAAGAGAAGGAAGAAGGAGGTCGAATTTTGTTTGAGAGAGTAGGAAGAAGATGAGAGAACCTGGCTTCTCGGGATTGAAAATGAAAAAGATGTCAGAAGCTGCTTTTAAAGGAAACTTCTTAATTTTTTAACTTTTTTATTACATATAAATTAACAACCAGGAAAAATATATCATTATGAAAATAATATATACTTTTAATTTTTATTTATTTATTTATTATTATTATTATTATTTTATATCTAGGTTCTCACAATTTTCAAACAAAAATATATTTAATTATAATTTTAGTTTATTTAAATATTAATTATTTTATAGGTATTTAAAAATTAAATACTATAGCAATAGCGACGAATATTATACCAATACTTATGTCAAATTTTTTATTTTATAATTAGATGTTTAAATGTATATTTTAGAGAATAGTATATTAAATAATGATTTTACATATATATATATATATGTATTTAAATTAGTAATTAAATATCTATATGTTTATATGTTGTAGAGAGGACTTCAACTTCAGCGGCCATTGATCAAAATTTCAAATTTATTGTAACATCTGGATTTAATTAAATTTAATACTCTTAATAGTATTTGACGAAGTATTAAATTACTTAAATAAACGCTGACTATGTATGTTTTTATAATTTGTATTAATTTATATTTAATTAGTAATTAATACTTTTTTTATTATACAAATTGCCTTAACTTAATAATCGCGAATTAATTAAATAAAAAAATTATCAAATATCAATACATATTATATTATAGTTTACTTTTATTCAAATTCAAATTTTAAACACTTTGGATATATATAGCATTTAAATTCATAATAATAATGTTTAACCTTAAATTAGTATTTATGTTTTCTTTTATTTATTTTGAATGAGATATTTTGAAATATATTTATAGAAAATAATAATAAATTATGCTACATGTATTTTTTTAATACATCTCTCTCTTTCTTCCATATTTTTAAACAAATGTTATATTATAAGTAATTAAATTTAAATAAATAATCATTTAAAGGATCAAATAATAAAATAACTATTTTAATCTTAAAAATATTAAAATTAAATGAACCATTATTCATGACATAAAAATGAAAATATAATTATTTTAATTTAAAGTAACCGTTACTAAAAGTAACATAAAAAATGTGTAAAATCTTCTCTCTCTCTCTCTCTCTCTCTCTCTCTATATATATATATATATATATATATATATATATATAATATAATTTACATGAATCTGCATGGTTTAAAATCTATAGAAAAAGAAAAGAAGAATGTAATGTCACTCTCGGGCTATTAACTTATTTACATTCACTTTTTTCTAAAAGAAAATTCATTTTTGGAGTGTAAGTTTGAGTTGTGCAAAATAACTTTGTTATGCTGATAAAGTATAAGATATGTCGTTATGAATTTCTTTTTGACAATTTTTATACTAAGATTAAATTTTGGTGAAGTATACCGTTTTTTAAGTGAAAAATACATTAAACATAAACTGAAATTAATGTTAGCATGATTAGCATAGGATAAAGGAAATTATTCTTCTCACTTTCTAAACACCAAAATAACTAGAGCAGTCAAGTCATCATCAATGGTCAAGACCAGGAGGAGCATCCAAGTCTGGGACCTTCTCCACTCGTGTGCCACGTGTCTCACCAGACATCATCATGAAAATAAAATATGCTCTGCAAACTGTACTTAAAAAATATGAAAAGTTGTTTATTTAATGGAAAACCATGAAAGAAGAGATGGGAAAAAAAATACAAAACCAGATAATTTAATTAGAAAAGAAAATAAAAAAGTATTTAAGAAAAGGAATAATAAGTGGTGTAATTATAAGGTGTAAAGGTAACGGTCAAGTGAACGGATATCAGGGGACAATACGTGCAACGTGGCACGTGAAAAGTCTGAGTGGGATGAAGTGTCCGTACACCAACTCCCCCTTAGCAACGGTCATATTTCACCGACATGCCTCAACGGTAATGTAACTCCCCAGCTGTGGACCGTTGGATCTGAATCGGACGGTGCAGGAACAAAGTGTTTCCGTCCCTTTCCGAAGCATGTTGTCATCATCATATTCCTTACTTTTGCTCCCATGCTGGTAGATGAAAGCACTCGTAGGCCCAGAAGAGAAGAGAAGAGAAGAGGGGAACTACAACTACCTACTATGATGGAGTGGTGAAGAAGAAGAAGAAGTAGAAGTAGAAGAAGAAGAAGAAGAAGAAGAAGGGTATAACGCAACATGGTGGTGGAGGGAGATCGTACGTAGTTTGTGATATATATAAAAGCACTGGTAAAGGTTTGTGTTATCTTTTGGGTAAGTGAGAGGGGGGTGGGGGGGTTTAGTCTTCTCTTGTTCTACTACTTCATTCAAGCAAATGCATGTTTAAAGTGCATTCAGAGGTTGGGTTTCTGGCTTTTGCTTCACCCGCTGCTGCAATGATGGACTTGTTCAACGTTTCCACTGCTAATATGCCTTTCACTATTTCTCAGGACTTCTTCTGCCGCCAATTCCAAGGTGTATGTTTCTGTTTCTCATCCCTTCTTTCTGAACCACACTTCCTAATGTCCCTTCTTTGAACGATTCTGGAATCCGATGATTGCATTCATGTCTAGCTAGCACTTTTTCCTTACACTCTTCAATTCTTTCATTCTTTCCTGCATATACCAATAACTTCTTATTCTTTTTACAGATTCAATTCATATAGGAACACTTGGGATTTCTAAACATAAAACCACACTTTCTTAAATTCATCGGATTCCTTTGTTTTTCACATTAAACAAATTCTTTACAAAATCTCCACACACTCACATAGATTCTCACACTGCATTTTAGAGGAAAACAATAGATAAATACATATTTTTGCATAGTTGATCAAAGTTATTACTAGATAAAGAGAAAGGGAAGGGAAAGAGAAGCAGCAGCATTGGGGTTAGTGAAACAACAGGCCTTCCAAAAACCATAGACGATGTTGGCTGGGTGTTCTAGTTCGACATTGTTGTCACCGAGCCACAGATTGAGGAGCGAAGCACCAGCACAGTTTCAAGCCTGCCATTTTCCGCGACCTTCCATGAGCACGCAGAGGTTGGATTTGCCATGTTCTACCTTCACTCGCAAAGACAGCTCTTCACGCTCGCAGCCCCTCAGGCCAGTGGGGCTTTCGGTGGAGAAACCCATAGAAGCCAAGACCAGCACATGTTCTCTCAAGCACAACATTCGACTCCCACCTTTGGCCATCACAGCAGCAACACCATTGGTGGAAGAGTCCATCAAGGACAAGAGTTTGAAAAGGCTCGCGGAGCACGATGAGTCCTTCACCAACGTAGCCAAGAGGAAAAAGGGTATCACCGAGTGTGACAATTCCGGTGATAACTTCTGGTTTCAGCCAAGCGTTGAGGGTAACACTTTAGGAGGGCTTAACAACACTTCACTTGCTTTCTCCCCAGAGGAAGAGACGGTTTGTTTTGTTCCTTCTGAAGTGGTGTCTCATTCTGCACCTTTCCCCTTAAACCCATGGCTGGAATCATGTGTAACAAAGATCACCAACTTCGGTGAGGGTAGCCACCGTCCTCGCCAGCATCACAACGACCATGCAACCGAAGGGTCGGTCTCCAACGCTTCTTCAGAGAGCCAAAGCCTGAGGCTAAACGAGAACGCGTCAGAACATGAAGTGGGGAACGGTTCAGGAAATCCTTACCATCACCACGAGGTGGAGACAGGGGAAGAAGATGATCATCACGGGTTGGAACTCGTTAGCTTGCTCACTGGCTGCGTGGATGCCATTGGATCAAGAAACGTCGCTGCTATAAACCAGTTCATCGCGAAACTGGGTGATCTGGCGTCGCCAAGGGGAACCCCCATAAGCCGCATATGCGCTTATTTCACAGAAGCCTTGGCCATCAGAGTCACAAGGCTCTGGCCGCATGTTTTTCACATCACCACCAATTCCCGAGACATGGTGGAGGATGACGAAACCGGAACTGCACTGAGGCTTCTGAACCAGGTGACCCCAATTCCCAAGTTTCTCCATTTCACATCAAACGAGATGCTGCTGAGGGCGTTTGAAGGGAAAGACAGAGTTCACATAATAGACTTCGACATCAAGCAAGGTCTTCAATGGCCAGGCTTGTTCCAGAGCCTAGCGTCGCGAACACACCCTCCGAGTCACGTGAGAATCACGGGGATAGGAGAGTCAAAGCAGGAGCTAAACGAAACCGGAGACAGACTGGCGGGGTTCGCGGAGGCACTGAACCTCCCCTTCGAGTTCCACCCGGTTGTGGACAGACTCGAAGACGTGAGGCTGTGGATGCTCCACGTGAAGGAGCAGGAAACGGTGGCCGTGAACTGCGTTTTGCAGCTGCACAAGACGCTTTACGACGGAAGCGGGGGAGCTCTGAGGGACTTCTTGGGGCTGATCCGCAGCACCAATCCCAGCGTGGTTGTTGTGGGTGAACAAGAAGCAGAACACAACGAGGCAAGGTTGGAAGGAAGGGTGTGCAAGTCGTTGAAGTATTACTCAGCGTTGTTTGACTGCATCGAGGAGAGTGGGGTGGCGCAGGAGAGTGCAGTGAGGGTGAAGATAGAGGAGATGTACGGCAGGGAGATAAAAAACATGGTGGCGTGTGAGGGGAGGGAGAGGTTGGAGAGGCACGAGGGTTTCGGGAAGTGGAGGAGGATGCTGGTGGAGCAAGGAGGGTTGAGATGTTTGGGGGTTTCTGAGAGGGAACTGAGTCAGAGCGAGTTGCTGTTGAAGATGTATTGTTGTGAGAGTTACAGTGTAAAGAAGGTGGAGATTGAAGGAGCAACAGGGGTTACTCTTAGTTGGGTTGACCAACCTCTGTACACTGTTTCAGCTTGGGTTCCTGTTGATGTTGCGGGTACCTCCTCCTCTTTTTCTCACCCTACTTGATTTCATTTTCTTTCTTCATTCATTTCTTCACAGTCAAGTTATACACACAGAGAGAGACACACGTAAAAGAAGTATTCTTTGTAGGTAGGGAAATCTTCATCACCGTCGTTATTATCATCATTATTATTCTTTCATTCTTTGTTGCAGATAAGATTTGGTAGCCCAAAATTTAGTTGGTGCAATTTGTATCAATACATACAGAGCAATACTGCCTTCTGTTATTTGTTTTTCTTTTTAGTCATGATCATGTCTACAGAGCATAGGGTCATTTTCAGATCATTGTTTCATTCTTTGTTATGTAAGTCCAAATTCTTTAGTTCCACGAGTCATTCAGATTGAAATGAAATTAATTCAGTTATTTTTTCCCTCTGGTCTCTATGCAATTCCGATTCCTATTTGCTATGTTTTATTTCTTCTGTTTCTCACTGCAAGAACTTTGCCTTGAAACAGGCTGCAAGGATTTTTTTTTTTTCTTCTGTCTTCCCTTGTCTTCCCTTGATACTGAGAATGATTCAATTGATGAGTTTAAATTGGTACAGAAATTGAGTAGGGAGGAACTAGTTTGTTCTAAAATTTTATAATCCAAGGTTTTACTTGACATAAATTGAATTTACATTCTCTTTTTTGTGGAAATGGACAAAAAGAACTTTGATTTGGCCACACTCTTTCATGTTGGATTGGGTCCAATCAAGTTTGATGGGTAAACTAGCTTTGTTTACGAACTATCTTAACTATACAATTGTTTAGGTCTGTTTAAGGATTTTTTACATTTTCTAAAAAAAGACTTTGAATGCATCGAAATGAAATGGGTTTCTAATAAATTAGTTATTTTTATTGTGAAAAAAATATTATGTTAACAACTTTGAATAATAATAAAATATTAAATAAAGTTATTTAATTCAAATATGAATTAAATTATTGAATAATATATCAATAAAAATAGTAAATTTAGAGTTGTCAACGTGGCGCCCTCTTTTACCATTGTTGTCTATACATTTGTAACTAATGTTAGGTAACCAGAATTTATTATCAAATCAAATTATTATTGTCATTTTTTAGAAGCTTCTAAATTCTCCCAAAACATGCTTTGCTTTGCTTCTTCCTCTTATTGCTCGGGTGGGTGGCATTTTCTATGTCCTTTTATTGAATTTTATCTACTGAAATAGTTGAAAAATAATGAATAAAGAGAATGTCTGTATGGAAAAGTAAAAATTACATAACAATTCTATTAAATGGAATTTACATTTTTCTTTACAATTTTAGAATAGATATTTATTCTTTTTTTAAGAAAAAAAAACATCTTTAATAAAGATAAAACTGCAGTATTTTTGTTAACACTTTTAAATAGATATTTATTCTCTTAAATTTTTAACTAAATAATTACACTTTTATAGTTTCTAAAAGCATTTATCTTCTACGTTTCATAAAATATAATGATATTTATATATCTTGTCTTATTTAAAAGGAATATATTTAATAAAATTTAAACAAAAATTTTGAAAAAAAAAAGAAAATTTAAAATAATTAAACATCCTCTATCTAAATAAAAAACTTAAGTGTTATATATATTAACCATTTCTATAAAATGTAATATTGCTCCTTAATAAAGATTGTTTCATAAAAATATATTTTTTAAGAAATTTATTATAAAATATTTTTTTAAATGAATGAATAAATTTATTAAATTGTTATTATATTTAAATATAATTTCAATATAAATAAAAATAAAAAAATTTGTCTCGTAAAAATGTAAAAAAAATTATATTTTAGAAAACTAATATAAAATAATTAAATATTTATTAAATGAATGCATAAATTTATTAAGTTATCATTACATTTAAATATAATTTCAACATAAATATAAATATTTAAAAAAAATAAGCATGACTATAAATAAAATATGAAATATAAGTTTTATTGGTTATGACATAAGCGATGCAAAATCTATTTTAAAATAAGAGAAGTTTGAATACCATTTTAAAAGAATATCAGGAATGATTGATATGATTTTATCATAATCAAATCATTCAAAATTTATTTATATTTTAAAAATTTAATGTATAATTTTAATAAATTAAATTATATCTTATTTAATATTTTTTAAATAAAATAAAAAAGTGAATTTTCCTGAACACATAATAAAAATATATATCATTATATTAAAAATATAAAATATATTAAGTCTTTAACATATTAAATTTAAAATTGATTTAGTATAACTTTTAAACGAAATTAATACAAATTTGCTTTAATTGAATGTTATGTTTATAAGAACCTTAAAAAAATTAATTAATTATTTAAAATTTTATGTATATAATTTTTTTTATACTAAAAAGTTAAATGGTTTAAGAGGTTATTTCAAAAACCCTTCCTGAAAACCATTGTAATTCTCATAAGTCAGATTCTCGCATTCTTCTTCATTCTTCTTCAAAAATTGACCTTCTTCCTCGTTTATTTGAAGATCCAATGTCATAGAATTGGTTAGTATGAAAGATTCTACCATATAATCGGATTTCATCTTAAGATAAGTTCAAGTTATGTAGCTATAACAATCTTGAGTTGTGAAGTCGTATAGGAAATGAAAAATGTATTCTATAAGGTAAGGGAGAACTAAATTATTTTCAAATTTTAAAGTTATATTGTTGAATTTAAATATATTGAAGTATGAATCTGTAATTGCATGTTGACCTAAATAGGAGAAAAATATGAAATTAATCTTAGTTTGATTCTAGATGTGAAGTTGATTGAGACTTTTAATTATGTGAAATTGTGGAAATGTGGATTTATGAGTATCATAGTGTGGTTTAGGAAATTTTCAGTTAAAATATATAATTTGAAACCTGTTCAATTGGTGAGTGGTTGGTTTGAGAACATGACTGAAGTGTAATTTTTCCTACGGTTAAAACATGTCATAATGATGAACGTGGCATATTGGGTTGCTTATTACAATGTTGTATGTGTGTAAATGATGTAAATTAAGGATAGGAATGAGAAAAATATGAAGTGATGGAAACTCTAAATTTCCAGAAAAAAAACTATTTTGTTTATAGCCTTGCCATTGGAGTGGTAACCATGTGACATTTTGTTTATAGTAGATGTGTTTTTATATTGGCAAATGATTTTCTTTGTCTATCACAAATTATATTTATTATTGTATGATGTTATGTGTTGAAAATAATGATAGAAATAAATTTCGTACAAAATTGCAAATTTGAATAGTACAAAATTGCAAATCTTAATTGTACAAAAATTTATTTTTATATATTTAGATTTTTTGTACAATTATCTATATAGCATGTGAAGACTAGGAATAATGAATATTTTTGTTTACTTAGAAAAAAAAATAAGAAGTTTGAACTATAAGTAGTGTATCTATTGTAGAGTCATATTACAAAATTTAGCTAATATCCCTTGAACGAAAGATTAATTGTGAAAGTTTAGTGTGTTATGGTTGTCACATTAGTTATTTTCGTCCGAGGAGAAATGCTAATCTAGGATGAGGTCAAATGTATTGAAGGAGACTTTGGTGGTGAGATGATAACTCGGTGGTGAGAGTTGAAGGTGGTTTCACATATCAAACAATATGATATGAAAGAGGAACATACTTAAGGAACTAGTGAAGTCAACCATGTCAGTACTGGATGAGATATATATGATATCCACTTGAGTTATTGTTGTATAGAAGGAGGAGAGGAGGGTCAATATGACAGATGTAGAGTCTAACGAGTCCATTCAATCTACTAGTATTTTGGAAGCACGAGTTTAGAGTTTAGAAATGTCTCTCTAAGGTGATGCTTGAACTTTGTTTAACTAACTTTATTTTAATATTTTAGGAAAATTCTTAATATTTTTCAAGTATAGATTATTTTTGTGAATAAAAAAATAAATATCAAATAACAATTGAATAAAGGTAAAATAATTGTAGGCAAAAAAAGTAAAAATAACCAAATGTGTGTCTTAAAAGTAAGTTATGAAATTAAGAACCAAAAAATTTTCAATTTTAACTATGTTGACTTTGGTAATTGAAAGTTGGACAATATGTTGACTCACTTATTTGAAGAGTATATAGAGTTTTTTCTTCAAGAATACTACTTTTGTGTGAAGTGAATTAACCTCATACAATTTGATAAGAGTGTCTTGTACCTCTTTCGCAGAAGCCTTTTATACAATGATGAACAAAACTTCATTTGCCATTACTAAGCACAAATTTGTGATAACAGTTGTTTCTAATTTATTTTTACCTTTGATTTGTGATGTTACTAGTCTTTCTTGCATTCCATCTATACATTTGTCTTTTCTAAAAGGCTTTTTTATCTTCGATTTTTAAGATGAAAAATTATTCTCACTAAACTCATATATCTTATATTTTATTGCATGACTTTAACAATAGACTTCTTTATACACTTTCACGATGAAGAGTATTGTCCAATGGAACAACAATAATAGATTGTGAACCAGTAATTAGGTGAATTTATAGAAAAGAGAATGTGTCACTGATTGACACACCTAAATACCAGGTCATTCCATTACCAAAATATTCCTAAACATGTACTTTCACACTTCCACACTTTATATCGAGTAACAACAATAATTATTTTCTAAGGTAAAATATCACAATTAACTATGTTGACTTTGGTAATTGAAATGTTAGACAAATAACATACTCATATTGTTGGTGTGATGTTGACTCACTTATTTGAAGAGTATATAGAGTTTTTTCTTCAAGAATACTTTGGTGTGAAGTGAATTAACCTTATACAATTTGATAAAAGTGTCTTGTACCTCTTTCACATAAGCCTTTTATACAATGATGGATAAAACTTCATTTGTCATTACTAAGCACAAATTTGTGATAACATTGTTTGTAATTTATTTTTACCTTTGATTTATGATGTCACTGGTCTTTCTTGAATTCCATCTATACATTTGTCTTTTCTAAAAAGCTTTTTTATCTTCGATTTATCTTATATTTTGTTGTCATGACTTTAACAATTGATTTCTTTATACACTTTCACGGTGAAGAGTATTGTCCAGTGGAATAACAATAATAGATTGCGAACCAGTAATAAGGTGAATTCATAGAAAAAAAATGTGTTACTAATTGACACACCTAATACCATGTCATTCCATTACCAAAATGTTCCTAAACATGTACTTTCATACTTCCACACTTTATATCTAATAACACCAATAACTATTTTCGAATGTAAAATATCACAATTAATGGACACACTTAAATACATGTCATTCCATTATCATAATTTCCTAAATATGTACTTTCAACCTTTATATATATATATATATATATATATATAATTATTTTCTAATATAAAAGATCAAACTAACTAAAATGACATAACATACTAAGATAATCTACCATCAATAACAACGAGATGTGATCAATAATCTGACAACTAAAATAAAAAGTAAAAATAAAATAAAATTGTTACTAAACAATAGTATAACTTTACTAAAAAAAATTAATAGCAATATTTTCTATCTAACTTTGATGGGTTTATTTTTAAAAGGTGTATTCAGTAATGAAGGATTGAATAAACGTGACTTAAGTCCAACCCATACAAAAGATTCACATTATTTTTAACCAAAAATATAAAGACATTGAGTTTATGGTCTATTTTCTTACATAACATTTAACTTTGTCATTATTTTGTCATTTCTATTCAATGTAAAACTTAAATTCACACTTTCATTATTTTCAACCATCTTTCTTCACGAGTAAGTTTTTTTCTTATGATATGTTTTCTCTCAAGTGTGTACAATGACATTTATTTATACTACTATTTTGTTATTGTTATTGTTGTTGTTACAACAATAAGTGAGTCACTAAGATAAACCATTAAATTTGATACAATTGAAGTTTATTTTTAAATTGTGTATTTATTAGGAAATAATTATATAATTGTGACTTGACTGCAACTCTCATAAGATATTATTACCATTCTCAGAATTAAAAGCAGAACATTGTTCTTTTGTTATAAAAGAAGGGAAATAGTAGAAAAATCTTAAAAAAAAAAAAAGAAGTTATTTGTTCTTTCTTAATTTTTCTTTTTAAAAACTAAAACACTTAAGAAGAAAAAAAATATTTTCTCCTACTAAGAGATATAACATGTTCCTTTTATAAGAAAAAACACCAAATTAAAATTTCAGTTATACATGACTTATTTTCTTACGTCACCTCTAATAAATCAATATGCCATTTGGTTTCAACAAAATAAAATTATAATAATAAAAATCTTTGAATATATTGTGAAGGAGTTAAGGTCGACTATGGTTTGACAAATTATGAAAATGATGGAAAAGAATATAACTAGTAATTCTCTTGTATATTCTTTAAATCAAACTGCTAATAATTTCCCAATGGTCGGACAAACATCATGTGTCAACTCTAGTATCTGCTAATAATTTGTTGCCTTTCACGTCTTTTTGTTGTCGCCGTTCATTCCAAATAAAGAATATATTTTTTTCTTTCTTAATAAAGTGAAGAGAATCAAGAGTGGGAATTATTATGTTGATGACCCTTGGCTTTTATGGTCGTAAATTCTTCTTTTCTTCTGTTATACAAGATATTTTGATTGAAAACTAATGATTAAGGTATAAGTTTTACTTTGAAACGTGCAATGAAGAATTTACGATTAATGTACTAAGTACTAAATTTTGGGATTTTAAGTTTAATTTACCTTTCCAACTCAAGATAAAAGGATTTTTCCTTTGAAGTTCTAGAACGACTTATTTACCGTTTAAATTTATTTATTATTTCGAAAAGACGTCAACCTGGTATTCTATAAAAATTCTTAAGACAATTTCATATGCAGGTATACTATATTTATAAAAACTAGTAATTATTATAAAGACAAAATATTATTTTTTCTATTGAAAGTTGATTATTTTAAAATCTACCTTACGTCTAATAATTTTTAAATGATTCTGAATTATTTTATAATTCCAATTAACATTCACGTGACACATTTGAATTTTTAAATTTAAAATAAAATAATGAATAACGTTTAGTCACCTAGGTCGAATTATATATTCTTAACGCTATGTATAAAATATGATAGATATGTAAATATATTTATATTTTGTTAGGAATTCAAGTGTGAGTCTAAATCTCATATTGATTAGAAATTAGAAAGTTGAACACTATATATTATATAAGGATGAAGATCCATAAACCCATCATTTTATAAGATTTTGGGTTGAAAGTGATATTGATGCCTCGTGTGGTTGAGCTCATGTTTGATTGGTGTTTATCTTTCCAGTGAACCTCCTCCCTCCTTAAACCCAACAATATCAGAGTCGATGGTTAAAATCGGCTTATACGAGTGCGACGGTATAGAAAAGGCAAAAAATGAGTATTTATGGTTGAAAAATGCTTTATGTAGTTGGACTCAGGTCTCCCTAGTGAAACTCCTCCCTCCTTAGACTTAAGTATTTAAGTATAGTTATTAAAAGATAAAAAAATATTTTTCACTTTCTTTTTAATCCAATACTTATTGAATTATTTGTTCTTTTGTATCAAGATATAATCATAGTAAACTCATAATATCAAATATAAAAAAAGTAGTAATTAGTATAAATTAATTGGTGGATTATTTTTAAAAGATTTTAATATTAAGTTGGGAGAGATTAATACATATCACTAACACGATATATCTTACAATGTAACTATTTTGATATAATCAAATTATTATTGTCATTTTTTAGAGGCTTCTAGATTCTCCCAAAACATGTTTTTGCTTTGCTTTATATGTTTATTGCTCGGGTGGTTGGCATTTTATAAGTCCTTTTATTGGATTTTCTCTAGTGAAATAAGTTGAAAAACAATGAATAAAGAGAATGTCTATTGAAAAGTTTAATATCTATCACACGCATCATATCTCTTGATAAGTATATCTCTCGAATCACATATATCTTAATTCCAAAACACATCAATTATATAATAAAACTTAGTTTTCTTTTGCTTGACAATCAAAACTTTCGTGGAACGAACAATAATTTTACTTAAAATAATAAACTTTCACATGATTAAAAATATTTTCAATATAATTTTTATTTAAACAACTAAAGTTGTGCTTAAAAAAAACTTATGTTTCCTTGTTTTTACTTGAGTAAAAGCATCTTATTCTAACAAAAATATAAGAAAAAGAAAAACTAAATTGACGATGAATTGTGATAATTTTTTATTTGAAAGAATTAATTGATAGATGTAACAATACAACAACAACAAAAGGTTTAAAAATATATGCCGCAAAATAAAATAAAAAAATAGGTGACAAGAATATATTATAGGAAATACAAGACAACCCACCGAAAGTGACCTACCCAGCACTCTGCAAACATAAAGTCATAAAATTCTAAGATGCATCGTTGATGTCTGCGTCAATATTTTTGAGCTGGACAAGTTACACATACTTATGTCATCTTTTATCTTCCCTTTTTTTGTCACCACAAGTTCCCCATCGCACAGTTTTTCTTCTGCTATGGTGGTGAGAATTATAAGATCAGGGCCTGTCATTCATCTTAGAGACTCAGATATTTTGTTTTTCAAAGTTTACTATTGACGTCGAATCAGTTTCACCGTGCAACTGCAGTGGAAAGTCTTCCGACGAAAGTCTCACCATGATCGGTGATAACGTGAGTTTATAATATATAATTGTATACAAATTTAACTTTATAAATTATTTTTTAATAGTTGGATTAAATTTAAAGTTTAATTTTGAATGATAATAGACCTATGTGTATATGGGATGCGTAGATGCATCCCTGATTTTATTAAAGTTACTACTAAATATAAGAAAGTTACTACTAAGTATAAGAAAAAATTTATTTTGTCTTTTCTAATCTTATAGATTTAAATTTGTTAACAGTTGCTCTATGATAGACATGTGTGTAGTGGAAAGGGTACAAATACATTATTTGACTAGTCCTCACTGACTTAGGGTCTTAGATCTCTCTCTACTTCTTAATATGGTATAGAGTCTAGAGTCTTAACATGGTATAGAGTCATGAGTCAGACTCTATCATAGTGAGGTTTGTTGCTTTTAGGTTTATTGTGCTAACCACTATTAGGGGATTTGTTGTTTGTTGGAGTTATTGTTCCACCTGTTATCAAATCACTCATCAATGTTTAGTCTCATGCTCGAAATATATATGTCTCGGTAAGAAGAGATGTATTGAAAGTCTTACGTTGACAGGTGATAAGGTCAATTTATAAGTTAATAATATACAAATGGATACAAACCTCATCTCTACAAGTTGATTTTGTAAGATTGAATTATGTTTAAAGTCCATTTCTTAACAAAAACAACATCAATAATATTTTCGTTTTCTATGATGAGAACTTTTATCAAATTCTTAAATCTCAACTTGTATGACCATGTATGATGAAGAATAGAAGAAGAAATTATCAAAAAGAATTCAAAATGTTGACATTAAATTTCTAATCATTCTCAATCTCTATATAGATGAGTTTTTTCCATGTAAATAGAAAATAAAATCGTATATTATTTCAACAAAAACAAATTTAATAAGTGATTAAAAGTGCTACATCGATTAAGGATAAAACGATCTTATAGTATATGAGTGCAAATCTCATCTTACAAACTGATTTTATAATGTTGAATCATGTTCAAAATTTACTTTAGCATGATATCAGAGTTATGGTAACCACCTATGTTTAGTTTTCTAGACATATAAGAGAAGTATGTCCTTACAAGCCAGCTTTGTTTATAAGTTTGACATAGTTTAAAGTTCAATTTTTAACGTAAAAAGTTTAAATTTTTGTAAATTACCGAATTATGTATTTAAATAAGTATTTTTCGAAATAGTAAGTTGAAACTGCTACCATATATTTAGAGAGTTTTAACTATTAGCCACTCTTTTCATGAATGGACAAGCTTGCTTCCGAGTCTATCGACACCTGCACGTAAGCTACCAAGTCCATCCAACGTAGGTTGTGGTCTTGTGAACATGACTTATGTTTTTGTTCTGTTTTGCTTCCGTAGCCATCACTGGAGCCATAACTTTTACCCTTGTTGGTATTGGAAATTGTTTTTTTCTCTTGATATATTATAATATATTATCGTGATGATATGAGTATATGCTGTAGTTGTGAGCTGTTGGAGTTGTTATATAATGAAAATGTGGAAGAGGACGGTGCATATTCAGATTTTTCGAACGATAATAATTTGAAAATGACAAAAGGGGTGGTGGAATTCAGAATTAAAATAACATAAAAAGGAATGAGAACGAGATCTCCCAAGAATGACACCATTATTGTATTATTATTAGCATATAAAATATATTGCATGACTTACTCACCCGTCTACCCAAAGAAAAATGTGTTTATTTTCGAAATGTTTTTATATATATCAGTGTGTTTGCTTTTAAGATGTTTAAAAACAAGATTTTTTTAATACACATACATTATGACTCATCACTGTGTTAAACTGTAGTAGGGGCACAGCAGGAGTTCAACAGAATAAAATATAGAAAGCTATATGATATGATGGATGTGTTTGACAGAATGAAAAATGTATAAAGCAGAGGAAATTAAGGGTATGTTTGACCGAAAAAATAAATTATATATATATATGTATATGATAAATACTGCCAATAGTTTTTTTCTTAAGAAAACATAGTAAATGAACTTAAGTAAAACATATAATGAATTTTGGATGTAAGAGGAATGTGAAATGAATGGAAAAATGAAAAATAAATGAGAATAATGAAAAATAATTAGAATCAATTACTGTAATACACATGTTGTTGTAAATTATAATAAATTTACCTTTTCTGTCCATAAAGTTACGGAAATTATTTTAAATATTCTTGAATTAACATGAAGTCAAATTTTAGATAAAGTTGAAAAAAAAATAGTAAAAAAATGTAATACTCACGATATAAAAGAAGACTGTAATTTTATCCATTTAACTTCCATAAAAAAATAATTGTGTAAATCACAAGAATCTCTTTTTTAAAAATTTTCACCGAGAATTAAATTCGTGACCTTGATTTTAATACCAATTATTAGGATCAAGCCCCACTATCACTATGCCAAAAGATATAGTCACTAGTCATGACACAATTCTTAATTTTTTTTACTTAAGAGTGTAACAGTCAGTGTTAAGATTCGATTGTGACTGCTCAATTGGCCTCTGTCACGAGACAATTGATGTCACCTGCAACAATCTCTCCCTCAACGATTGTCCTACTAGAAATCACACTTTGCGACTTGGCCCACCTGACCTCCGTCTCGGGACAATTGTGCAACCTGTAACCAGTTGCGGAACTTTGAAAAAAAAATTAGGGAGGCCAAATTTTATTCTTTTATATATAAATTATTTTTTCTAATTAAAAAAATTTTCATTTCCTGACATCATTTTCTCTATTCAAAACAAGCACACATGATAGTATAATTCAAAAAATATGACAATAATATATAGATGAAAGTGTAACATAAAGTTTATCATCAACAATAATATATTAAAAAAAGCAAAATGTGCCTTTAGTTAGAGTGCTCATGTATGCTCTTTCAATACCTTAAAATCTTCAATAAAAATTTTAGACTAAATAATTTTTTCTTTTGAGTAAGTTCATGTTTTACTCCCTTTAGTTAGAGTGTTCATGTATGTTCTTTTGTTTTTTGAAACAATATGTTTTACTTTTGTATGTGACTTTTCTATGCTCTAGGCATATATCTATTTGTTAAAGATTATAAAATCATGCTCTGATTATTTATCAAACTCTTTTTTTTTTGTTATAAATAGGGTTATTTTAGACTTTGAAGTTAGGTAGGGGAAGAACAATATTAAAAATATATTTTAAGATAAAGAAAGCTAATCATTTAGAAGTTCTTAATTTTCTTAAAATATTTAGTCTTGATTTTTAGATTTAATCTGGGGTATTCATAATTTTATCTTTTTTATATAAGACATGGAGTGAACTTTTAACAAGCACTATGGTTATCTATATTGAAAGAGATATTGCAACAAATTTTAGTTCTAATTATCATGGTGCAATTTGTTTTTGAAAATAATAAAAGATTGATGATGAAAATTGACATAAAAGGGGAGAGAGTGAGAGATGGAGGTACGAAAGAAAGAGAAATCGAATAAAGAAATAAAAAAAATTACAACAGAGAGGCAAAACTTGATTTTTAAATTTTAAAATGTTTTTTTAATTAAATTCATATAAATAACATAATAATATAAAAATATTTTTTTAAAATATATATAAAAAAACATTGGAGGAGTCGTTGATCCCCTATTACAACATAGGTCTGCTTTTGCCCGCAACATATATATATATATATATATATATATATATATATATATATATATATATATATAAATTGACTTTATCATGTTTTTATTTTTATTATTATTATTATTTTATTTTTGGATTTTATTTAATATTTTAGATTTTATTAAATAAAAGTGAAAAAGATAAATGTGGGGATTATAATATGCAAATAAAGGGAATCTCAGATATTTCGGAAGATTATAAAGAAAATGAATGGAATATTGAATATTCAATTATTATAAAGAGTATTAGATATCCACAATGTTGGTTACTAAAATTACAAGTCATAATAATTGAAGAATAATTCAAAGATAGGGAGTCTCCAAAGATTAAAAAATCTATATCAAGAATTATCTCTTACAGTTTATTCAAGTACCGAATCAAATCTTAATTTTAGGCTTAGTCCAATTATGAAAGTCTATGAATTGAGGGTCTGACATAGGCCAAACACATACTTGGAGAAAAAGAAATTTGATATCTCTATATTTGAAGGTAGAATGACATTCTGAAAGATGGAGACATTCAATTTCAACATCAGTATAATATTTAGTAATATGTCTAGAAGTTGCTAACTCCCTAACTCCCTCATTCACAGTGTTGGGTGCAATGCATTATTAATTCGCAGTGAATTTCATTGATCAACATGATATTATAACCTATAGTAGAATAAGCAACTAATTAATTGTGCGTCTAGACATAGAGTACATCATTCGTCATTCATAACATCATAATTTTGATCATTAATGCGAACTCTTAATAAGGTCTAAGACACTTAGACTTGTCGCTAAGACATTCAAACTTGTTACATAAGGTGTGAATGCTAAAGTAGGAATTAGAAGGGTATTGTTTGGTGTTTTTACTTTTGAATTGGATCATGAAACCCAATCTCAGTGAAGATTTTATTTGATACTTTTTCTCAATCAAGTTCTTTGTTCCATTGTACCAATTCCTTTTAGTGTTTAATGAATTTATTTTATTTTATCTCAACCTAAAATGTTTTGTTATTCTCTCCCTTTATTAGTAAATAATTAATTTAAAAACACACACAGGTTAAATATGTTTTTAATCTCTAAATTTGGATGCAAAATTAGAAGTCTCTTTCTCTTAAACTTTGATATAGTTTGGTACTCAAAAAATTAAACTCAATTTTTTTTACGTAATTGGTTAGAAGAACTATATTTATTGATCTTTAATCTTTGAGGATAAAAATGTATCAAAGTTTGAGTTAGAGACGAATTTTAATTTCGTATCCAAATTTTTTTGACTAAAAACATATTTAACTATATATATTAAAAAAATTATATATATACTTGTGTTAAAGAAAGTTAAACTATTTTAAGTTTATAAAATATATATAATATATACCATTACCAACAAAATTACACAAAATCATCTCATACTGAGGAAATATCTAAGATTACACTTCCAACTATACTCAAATTCTAGGTAATTTTCAATTTTTTCATTTCACAATGTTCTTGTATCAAACAAAACTATTCTATAATAAGATGGTACGTTCGTGAATACTTAACACCTCTAATATGTTAATAAAAAGAAGAAGAGAAATTTTCAAATAAGATCATGTTTGACATTATTATGAATTTTGACATTTCAAATATGTTGAGATCTCAAAGTTCATCAATTATTTGTCAACACATGAAAAAAAAAATACAAAGCATGGAAACCACACCAAATCCATGATAAACAAATTATATCTATTATGCCAAATTAAAATATCTAAATAACATGGTGGTAAAATATTGAATCACTTATATTGTTCTCTATGAATCAAAGCTAAATTAGTTAACTTATCATCACAATTATTTCCTTCACAAAGAACATGAAAAACTCTAAATTGTATATACTTACAAAAATGCAAGTATTGATTGACACCATCTCCCACCAAGACTCTAAGAAACCACTCGTTGATAAAAAAAAAACATGAAAAACTGAACAAGAATCGCTCTTGATCCAAAACCTCTGAAATCCCTCAAAGCATGCTCTAAAGCATAAATGGTCCCCCATAAAATCAGCATAAATACAATTTGGCACTCCTCACAAAACTAAAAAGTATCACACATATTTATTGTGATTTCCTCTAAACATATCAGCACATGCAGTCAAACTAGAACAACCCCTAATTTCACCATCAATACTCACCTTGAGGCAATTAGCAAATGTAACTCATTATATTATGTCCATAAATAAAACCACCATACATTTCCTAATTTGAATGTTGAAAATTTTCAGCACCAAAAATCAATATTTCTCATGTGCTTCTTAAATTTATTTTCAGCCATATGCACTAACTCTTTAATTTGAAAAATAGCATAAAGAAACCTAATTGGATCCTTAAATCTCCGAATCATCCAAATAATTGTAGTAATGTCAATCACTTTAATCAATTAAAACAAATTACTACAAAGAGAACTTCGTAAACGATGGAGGTGTGGTTCAGGACCATCACAAGGATTTCAAAACAATTGATGGAATCATGCCTAGGACCTTCAAAGAGATCTCCAACAAGCTTCGGATCGTAGAATATGAACTCTTTATAATTTTTGTAATGTTTTTGTTTGGACTTTATCGGACCTTTAGTTTTATTGGGTCTTTTGGTGTTTTAGCCCATAGTATATATGTCCTTGTGAAACACTTTATAATCAGATTTGAGTGTTATGAAACAATGACTTTTACTCTCAAGTCTCCAGGTTCTCCTTCGAACCACCGATCCTTATATTTGAATCTTCCATTCAAAGTGGCGAATCTTCCTCACTTGTCTTGGAACCTTCTCCAAATAACGTGATTTTCTCCCGTTTCGCAAAACTCCCAATTGATGTCTTTCATTTTTTTTCCAATTTCATCCCAAATCTAAGACGATCCTACATCAATAAACAATAAAATCCAAAGAAGACAACTGTAAATCCTCAAAAATTTTCTTCAACCATTCCCATAGTCATAGATAGAACAATAAAAAAATAAATAAGAGAAATATTTAACATCATCACCACACACAGAACACATAAAACATAAAATCACTTTTTTTTTATCTCTAAATCAATAAACAAATGAATAT
>Ga0214543_1001802_pt1 | contig 41955 bp, 29 predicted proteins | sample CNSS2metaG_FD_160094 | JGI IMG/M metagenome (GOLD analysis project Ga0214543, IMG submission 160094) | Root nodule microbial communities from cowpea collected in UCLA plant growth center, Los Angeles, California, USA - CNSS2 | ecosystem: Host-associated > Plants > Roots > Nodule | place: USA...
GTGTATAAGTGATATATTTTTATAGTCATACCTTTTGTAAGACTGTATTAATATATTGTGTACACTGGATTATCTGTTGTGGAACTATGATGAAACTCCCTATTTTTATTAGTTTTAAGCTGCTAAATTGGGATGTTACAATTATTAATTTTATTATTCTATAAATTTATTTCACTTTTATTTACTATTTTTATTAATATAGTTATTATTATTATTATTATACAAATTTATTTAATTTTTATTGTTTTCTATCAATATTATTATATAAATTTATTTTATTATTAGACTAAGTAATAAATAATTATATAATTGATTATATTATATAATATAAATATAAATATAATTTATTATGTTATATAAGATAATTTATTTTCACATTATTTGCTGCTAAAGTTGTAAATAAATTATCTTTGAGTTAAATTTTCATAAAAAAAGAAAGGTCCAAAAATGTCTTTCCCATATTTTCATGGTCGTATTTCTGTTTAAATTAGCAGAAATAAACCACTTTTTTCATAAGTGTTTTTTCTTATCCACGAGAAGTACTCCTGCATAAATAAATACATCATTCCAAATATCACCATCCATGCATAGAACATTTTTAAATAAGACAATCCATGTTAAAACTGATTTTTTTTATTAGTTTATAGATTACTTTAATTATATACCTATTTATTGTAAAAAATAGACTGTAAAACTTAACAATGTGAAAGTGCAGATTTTTTGTTTGATTTTTTTATTATCTTCTTTTAAATATTAAAAATATATTAATATTGGTATATTAAAAAAGCTAATATACTTTGAACGGAAATGATATTTAGACATATATTTTGAACTTACTTTTGGCATAGTGACGTGTCAATCATTTTTTTTATTTAAAAATTTGTTTTATTTTACTTTTGTAAAATTGAAACACGTGTGAGAGAAGATGGGGAAGAGGTTCAGCATAGAGAACCCATGGTTTTCTCATTTGAAAGAGAGCACTGCAACTTGAGAGAAGAGAGAAGCAATGCCTCGCGACATCATCGAAAAGAGAAGTAGGGTCTGAGGTTTGGGTTCTCAACGGCGATGGGTGGTGATTCGTTTTGACTTTGTTCTTTATTTCACTCTCACAATTTCCAATGATTCATTTTCATTCAAATACCATACGTGATTGAAATGTTTGTGGTTGGTTGTTTTGTGGGTGAGTTGTAGGGTTTCTCCATTCTATCATTGCTGTTGGTGTAGATATCATTTAGGATTTAGATTTTTTCTGAGTTGAAGATGACGACACTAGACCACTCTTAACGGAAAAAAATATGACAGCAGGAGTCACACAATGTGGGGATTTATGTGCAAATAGGTGGGGAGTTGCGTTGGAGTTTTTGTACAAATACTGGACAGTTATGCAAGTATGAGATATCATGTTCAATGTACCTAATATGAACCATAAAATGACATTGAAGTCCTCATGAAGAACTAAAAAGTCTGTTAGACCCAATCTTAATGAAAAAAAATATGACAGCGTGAGTCACTAACATGTGGGGAGCCATGTGCAAATAAGTAGGGAGGTGCATTTAGGTTTTTGTACAAATACTAGACAATCATGTAAATATGAGACAACAACTTTAATATACCTAATGTCAACCACAAAAATCACATTGCAATCCTCATGAAGATCAGAAAGCTTCATTGGACCCAATCTTAACGAAAAAAAATATAACAGTAGAAGTCACACAAATGTGGGAAACTATGTGCAAATAAGTGGGGAGTTACGTTGAGTTTTTTGTACAAATACTGAACAATTGTGTATTTATGAAACAACATGTTCAATGTTCCTAATATGGACCACAAAAATGACATTGCAGTCTACATGAAAAACAAAAAAGTCTGTTGGACCTAGTCTTAACGAAAAAAATATGACAGAAGGAATCATAAACATGTGGGGAACCATGTGCAAAGAAGTGGAGAGTTGCGTTGGGATTTTAATACAAATACTAGACAATTATGTAAGTATGAGACGACATGTTCAATGTATATAATATGAACCAAAAAAGTGACATTGTAGTCTTCATGAAGAAAAAAAAGAGTTTGTTGAATCCAATCTTAATGGAAAAAAAATATGACAGCAGGAGTCACAAATGTGGGGAGCCATGTGCAAAAAAGTGGGGAGTTGCATTGAATATTTTGTACAAATACTGGACAATTATGTAATTATGAGACAATATGTTCAATGTAGTTAATATAGATGACAAAAATGACATTGTAGTCCTCATGAAGAACAAAAAAAATTTGTTGGACCTAATCTTAACAAAATAAAAAGACAGCAGGAGTTACACACATGTGGGGAACCATGTGCAAATAAGTGGAGAGTTATGTTAAAGTTTTTGTACAAATACTGGACAATTCTATATTTACGAGACATGTTCAATGTACCTAATATGGGCCACAAAAATGACATCGTAGTCTTCATGAAGAACAAAAAAGTTTATTGGATCTAGTCTTAATAAATAAAATATGACAGAAGGAATCATTAACATGTGGCAAAGAAGTGGAAAGTTGCGTTGAGATTTTAATACAAATACTAGACAATTATCTTAATTGTATAGAACATAACATGTATAAATTTTTAACTTGTACATACAACATGACTATTAAGACTGAGTCGAACAAACTATTTTGTTTTTCATAAGGATTAAAATGTGATTTTTATAACCAACCTTAGATACATTGAACATGTTGTCTCACAAATACATAATTGTTCAATATTTGTACAAAAAACATAACGTAACTCCCCACTTATTTGCACATAGTTTCCCACATTTGTGTAACTTCTACTGTTATATTTTTTTTCGTTAAGATTGGGTCCAATGAAGCTTTCTGATCTTCATGAGGATTGCAATGTGATTTTTGTGGTTGACATTAGGTATATTAAAGTTGTTGTCTCATATTTACATGATTGTCTAGTATTTGTACAAAAACCTCAATACACCTCCCTACTTATTTGCACATGGCTTCCCACATGTCAGTGACTCTCGCTGTCATATTTTTTTCATTAAGATTGGGTCTAACAGACTTTTTAGTTCTTCATGAGGACTTCAATGTCATTTTATGGTTCATATTAGGTACATTGAACATGATGTCTCATATTTGCAGAACTGTCCAGTATTTGTACAAAAACTCCAACGCAACTCCCCACCTATTTACACATAAATTCCCACATTGTGTGACTGCTGCTGTCATATTTTTTTCCGTTAAGAGTGGTTCTAGTGTCGTCATCTTCAACTCAGAAAAAACCTAAATCCTAAATGATATCTACACAAACAACAACGATAGAATGGAGAAACCCTACAACTCACCCACAAAACAACCAACCACAAACATTTCAATCACGTATGGTATTTGAACGAAAATGAATCATTGGCGATTGTGAGAGTGAAATAAAGAACATAGTCAAAACGAACCACCACCCATCGCTGTTGAGAACCAAACCTCAGACCCTACTTCTCTGTTCGATGATGTCGCGAGGCATTTCTTCTCCCTTCTCTCAAGTTACAGTGCTCTCTTCCAAATGAGAAAACCATGGGTTCTCTTTGCTGAACCTCTTCCTCATCTTCTCCCACATGTGTTTTAGTTTTAAAAAAATAAAATAAAACAAATTTTTAAATAAGAAAAATAATATACACGTCAGCATGTCAAAAGTAAGTTCAAAATATATGTCTAAATATCATTTCCGTACTTTGAAACATCAAAATTAATATCCAATAGTATATTTTGAAGATCGAAAATGATATTTGAACATGATTTTTAAACTCAATTTTGACATAGCTGACGTGGTAGAGCAATTTTGCTTTTTAAATTGATTTTCATTAAATGATATTAATTCTTGTATGTGCTACGGACAGTTTTGGAGGCAAAGAGCAAAATGCATTGTGTTTTGCAGAGAGAAATAGAGGCTTTATGTTTCGTTGAGAGAAGATAGAATGGTTTCCGTTGCCGTCATCCATGCCTATGTTGATGATCTTTTGTAAGTTTCCTTTTGTTCTATCCCACACCTTCATCTTCATTGTTTCCGAATTTCCTTTGTTGTTTTCACACATCTCTATGGTTTGTGCTTGGTAAAGTTGTGACCTTTGGAGGAAAAATTGAGTTGTCTTCGTTGTTGATGGAGGTGTGGTTTAGTGTGCAGTTTATGGTGGGGTTTTGTACATTGTTGGCATTTTTTGGGTGGTGTTGTTGGAATTCTTCCTTCCTTCATCGACGTTCATTGCGTTGTTGGTTATGTGTGTCTTTTTTATGGTGGTAGAGTTCCTCTTTTGTTACCTTTCCATTCCGTTATGGGTGATGTGGGTCGTTTTATGATATGTTTTTTTGTTCGGAAGTAGAAAATGGGAAATAAAGGACTTCAATTTGGTGATTGCAGTGAGGAGAAGAAGGTATGTTATGTTTTACCTGGGCATTGATGGTAAAAATAGTATGTGGGGAATTGTGATGGTAAAAATAGAGAGTTATGTTGGATATTTTGGTCATGAGTTGTAGTACTTAAAGAAAAAAAAAAAATATATATATATATATATATATATATATATATATATATATATATATATAATGTGAACACCAAATGTTCAATGTTGGCATAATATAAGACAAAATAATTTTCATTACTACTAAATTTAGTAACACCTAGTTTGGATGATGACCATGAAGAAAAGTCTCTTAAGTTACTTATGACCCATGTGAGGAGTTGTGATGGTAAAAGTGGGGAGTTGTGTTGGTTATTTTGTTCATCAGTTGCAGTACTTAAAGAAATAAATAAATAAATAAATGTCACAACCAAATGTTCAGTGTGGACATAATATAAGACAAAACGATTTCTATAGCCACTAAATTCAATGGCACCTACTTTGGATGGTGTCCATGAGAACAAGTCTCCTTAGTTATTATTCTGAAAAAATAATATTTTTTGAAAAGTAAGGATGATTTTTTTTGGGAATGACGATATTTTTCAGAATATTTTTTCAAAATAATAACTAAGGAGACTTTTTTTATGGCAACCATCCAAAGTAGGTGTTACTGAATTTAGTGATAATGGAAATTCTTTTTTATTATATTATGCCCACACTAAACATTTGGTGTTCACATTATATATTTTTTTCTCTTTAAGTAATGCACTGATGACCAAATATCCAACATAACTCTCCATTTTTACCATCACAACTCCCAACATAGGTCATAATTAACTAAGGAGACTTTTTTTCCTGACAACGTTCAAAGTAGGTGTTATTGAATTTAGTGGTAATGGAAATCCCTTTTTCTTATATTATGACCACAATGAACATTTGGTATTCACATTATTTATTTTTTTTCTTTAAGTACTGCAAGTGATGACCAAAATAACCAACATGACTCCCCACTTTTACCATCACAACTCCCCACATGTTATAAGTAACTTAGGAGACTTTTTTTCATTGACACCATCTAAAGAAGGTGCTACTGAATTTAGTGGCAATGAAAATTGTTTTGTCTTATATTATGTCCACACTAAACATGCGGTGATGACATTTTTTTTTTAAGTAATTCAAGTGATGACCATAATAACCAACATAATTATCCACTTTTACCATCACAACTCCCTGTAGTTATGAGTAACTTAGGAGACTTTTTTTTATGGTCACCATCCAAAGTAGGTGCTACTGAATTTAATGGTAATGGAAATCTTTTTGTTTATATTATGCCCACACACAAAAATTTCATGTTCACATTATATATTTTTTTTCTGTAAGAACTGCAACTGATGACCAAAATATCCAACATAACTCCCTACTTTTACCATCACAACTCCCACATACTTCATAAGTAACTTATGAGACTTCTTTTCATGGTCACCATCCAAAGAAGGTGTTATAACTGCAATATACTCCTTCTGTTCAACATGTAATCTATCATTCAAAGCACTAATATACTTCACTTTGCAGGAATGACGGGAAAACATCTGTATACCCAATCATACATTTAGTCCCTTCACAAAAATTCAAAGAAATCATACATTTAGTCCCTTCACAAAAATTCCAAGAAATCATACATTTAGTCCCTTCACAAAAATTCAAAGAAATCAATGCACAGGTAAAACATAACATACCTTCTTCAACTCACTACAATCACTAAATTGAAGTTCTTTATTTCCCATTTTCTACTCCTGAACTAAAAAACATATCATAAAACGACCCACATCACCCATAACGGAATGGAAAGGTAACAAGAGAGGAACCCTACCACCATAAAAATGACACATATAACCAACAACGCAATGAACATCGACGAAGGAAGGAAGAATTCCAACAACACCACCAAAAAAACGCCAACAATGTATAAAATCCCACCACAAACTGCACACTAAACCATACCTCCATCAACAACAAAGACAACTCTATTTTTCCTCTGAAGGTCAGAACTTTACCAAGCACAAATCATAGAGATGTGCGAAAACAACAAAGGAAATTCAGAAACGATGAAGATGAAGGTGTGGGATAGAATAAAAGGAAACTTACAAAAAACCGTCACTGTAGGTGTGGATGACGGCAACGGAAACCACTCTGTCTTCTCTCAACAAAACATAAAATCTTTGTTTCTCTCTACGAAACACAATGTCTTTTGCTCTTTGTCTCCAGAACTGTCTGTAGCACATGCAAGAATTAATATTATCGAATGAAAATCAATTTAAAAAATAAAATTGCCCTACCACGTCAATTATGTCAAAATTGAATTTAAAAATCATATTCAAATATCATTTTCGTTTGAAAATATACAACATGATGAAAAAAAAAAATCAAGTCTCATACATGTTATCGAACATCGTCTTTTGTGTTGTAACTCTATGAACTTGTCCTCCTTGTTTATGTCCAAAAACTACTGCCAAAACCACGAAAACAGTAACAATGGTTTCCATTTTCGTACCCACAATTTACTTTCATATATAATATTTTTTTATATATAAAATTGAATCAATAATTCAGCGATTAATATATATATATATATATATATAATTCAATAAATATATTGTATTTAGTAAATACAATAATTAGTATCATAAAAGAGAAATATTAGTATACATATCAGTAACATTAGCAGAGGATATTAAACATAATTAAAAAAAAAACAGGACTACAAGGGTAATTATATATATTTTTATTTGTTAATAGTTAACATAATTTTGACAAAGGAAGGAACTTTTTTGTATGTAAAAAAGGATATTGGATGCAATTACCTAAAACTAAACATAATGTAGTTTGTATATAATGTTCTTTATAGATAAGAACACAAGACTGAAAAAATATTATTATGAGGAAGCATAAAAAATAATAAATAAATATTTGAAGTTTCTTATAAATCTATTTTCAATTGAGTGTTTAATAATATTTCTTATTTATTAGATACTAAAATTTTTATATTTCTTAATTATTTAAAAAAATATTGATTAGGTATTATCTTGTTTTCTTTTATCTCCACAATTTAAAAAAATTAAAATTGGTATAAAATGATAATAAAACAAAAAAAAATATTATCATTTTATATTAACTAATATTATTTTATTAATCATAAAATATATTTATTAATAATGAATACAATAAGATTTTGAATACCTAATAAAAAAATTAATGAAAGTTTAATAAAAAATATACATATTAGATTTAATTGTTTATGATTAAAATAATATAAATATTAAGTGGTTTTAAATTTAGTTTTTATATATAGTTATAGTAAAAAGGAAGACTGTTTTGGGTTGCGTAGAATGTTACAACATAGTAAGTTACGAAGTTAGGAGTTAAAAGACCTTGAAAGATTCAGCAAACATGATTGATTGATTAGTCCAACACTTTTCTTGTCTTCATTTCTGTTCCTATGTCCCTCACTGTCTCCACTCTCATTTCTAGCTGTCTTCTATTCTCCATTTTTCCTCTTTCCCACTGCGCACCAAACTCAAAACAAATGGAAACAGAGTAGTGTTTTCAATACAAAGAAATGCCAAAAAAAGAAAATGGAAGAAGAGTGAGTGTTATTATGCATTTTTTTTTTCTTCAAAACATTGTTTTTTCTCATATAAATATTTTTTCATTCAAAAATTACATAAATAAATTTTCCTAAACCCTGAATGGTTATGATAACTTTTACTTCTCCTTTCCTTTTTAACACGTTGTCTCTCTCTTCTCAAGAAACAGTTGATTTGTATTCGTTGGCTCTGAATTCTAAGAAAGTGGTTTCACTGAAAGCTCAAATTTGTCTTTCTTTCTTTCTTTCTTTCTTTCTCCCGTTGCCATTGGAGATGACTTCCCTCAGAGAACTTCTCACAGAAGAAGGCTTCTACCAAACAACTTCAAACCTCAACCCTTTGAAGCCAAAATTCAAATTCTCACCGCAAACACCAGAGATAATAATAAACTCACTCCCTCTACACATATGCAACGATCGAAAAAGCCTTGATTGTTCCAACAACAACTCCACGATACCAAGTGGGTCTTGGTCTTTTCAATCCAACTCTCAAAGGGTTGGTTCACTTTCTGAAATTTGGAAGAATTCCAAATCATTGTTTTCACCGGGTTCAAGAACAGTGGGACCTCCCATGAATGAAGTAGCCACCAGAGCAGTGGTTTCTATCCTCAGTGGCTACATTGGAAGATTTGTGAAAGATGATCATTTCAGGAAAATAGTGAGAGACAAGTGCAGTTCTTACTTGATCAGAAGGAGAAACGGTTCTGGGTCAGAAGAAGAGGTTCTGGTAAACATGAAACTGGCCATGGAGAATATTGACAAGTTGGTGCAGGATCAAGGGACAAGGAAAGAGATAAAGATGGAAAGCTTAAGGAACTCCATTGAGCTTTTGACCATAGTTTCTTCATTGAATAGTAAAAGTAAAACACCAAGGGAAGCTGGTTCAACTTGTGGAATACCCAATTCCCATATCTCTGCTTGTGCTCAGCTCTACTTGGCAATAGTTTACAAGCTTCAGAAGAACAACAGGATTTGTTCTAGGCACCTGCTGCAAGTGTTTTCTGATTCTCCATTTTTGGCTAGGACTTACTTGCTTCCTGACCTTTGGGAGCACGTGTTCCTTCCTCATCTTCTCCATCTTAAAATTTGGTATGCTGAGGAACTCGATGCACTTTCGGCTTCGACTGAATGTCAGGATGTGAAGGAGAACACAATGAGGACTTTGAGCAAAGAGTATGGGAAAAAAGTGGACACAGGAACTGCTTTGTTTGCTTTGTATTACAAGCAGTGGCTTAAAGTTGGGGCAAACGAGCCTCCTCTTCCCGTTGTTCCATTGCCATCAAGACCAAGTCGAGGATCATCAAGAAAAATGTCTTCAGATTCTTTTGTTTTGAGTTCTTCAATCAACAAAAACTTGTAAGTGACATGGATATTTTGCATTCACTGGCTCATTCATTCTAGTTATGTTTTCACAAGAAACAAATCAGGTAAATGGTAGTTTATGTTTTGGTTGCTTGCAATAGATACAAGGAAGTATTTGGCCCCAAACTAGAGCTGAAATCTACCACCCTGGCTGATCAAAATGGATTGCTGACAATCAAATGGGGCTCAGGGAATGATGAAAATTTGTATGGAGATGACTACAACCGCAGTTCACTTCAGGTAAGTTTCAGTATCTTCATTGAATGACAGATTTAAAATATAGAATGCATTTGAAACATATAATGTCTTTTTATTTCCCACCTTTGGCAGAAACAAGACACTGTATTCCTTGGAAAATCTTCAAGGTCAATTGACGATAGTTATGCCGAATTAAAGCAAGGGTCACAGAGATTGGACTATTTTCAGTGCTTTTCTTGTAGGAGTATGCAAGCAGAAAGCTTGGTGAGCAGCAACTACGCATCCTGCAATGCTTCATTTAGAAACGAAGCAACTGTTCTTTCAAGCGAATTTGTTGGAGCTATCACAACTATATGTTCATCAGATACTCTCAGTGAATGTGAATTTGCAATTCGTGTGATTGCCAAAGCTTGGTTGAACTCTCATGTTGACCCTCTAATTGAAGAAGCAGTGTCACAATCTAGTGTAGTTGAGGCTATCCTGGAGGTACTGTTTGCCTCAAGTATAGATGAAATTCTAGAATTGGCTATATCAGTTTTAGCAGAACTAGTAGGGAGGAATGATGCAATTAGAGAAATTATACTGAGCTGGGATCCACTACTAGATATCTTTGTGAGACTTTTAAGAAAAACTGGCCTGTTCCTAAAAGCTGCTGTTCTGCTTTATCTGTTAAAGCCACAGGCAAAACAGATGTTATCACCAGAATGGGTGTCTCTTGTACTTCGAGTGTTAGAATTTGGAGACAAAGTTCTAACCCTCTTCACAGTTCAATGCTGTCCTCAAGAGGCTGCAATTTACTTTATGGACCAACTTCTTACTGGTTTTGATGAAGTTAAGAATTTAGAGAATGCTAGGCTGGTTGTTTCTCTTGGGGGATTGCCCTTTCTCATGAAAAGAATTGAAGAAGGAGAGGTTCACCAAAGAAACAAAGCTGTTTTTATTATTTATAGTTGCATTTATGCTGAAGGAAGCTGCCGGAGTTTTCTATCTGACAATATAAAGAAGAGTTCTTTGCTAGAACTCATTGTTCTCAGTAACAGTAAAAGTTGCAGTGGATGTGCCTTTGCTGTGCTAGCTGAGTTGCTCTATCTTGAAAGGCACTTTTTCATTACCTAACTTTTTTTGAAGATATCTTTTTATTTGTTTCCTTACTAAATTTTACCACAAAGTGCTGACATGAGTCTTTTGAAACTGTCAGAACCACCAAGATTTTAAAATTCTTAAGGGGACTTAAAGATGGATGGGGTGGCCTAAACACAATGCACATTCTGTTCATCTATCTTCAGAGGGCTCCACCAGAACAACGTCCTCTGGTTGCAGCAGTATTATTGATGCTTGATATTATGGTAATTCTTTCACCCTCTTGAATGGAAACATTAACCTTTTATTGTTCGGAGAAAAACATTTAGGTGAATAATTTTCCAAGTTGTTCTATAATCAATCAAGCTATTAGACTGTTTAACCGTCCATTAGTCCGTAATATATCAAGTTTAGTTTGTTGAAGAGTTCACAAATGGAAAAGCAGTTGTTTTGCAGGAAGATCCTTTCAAAGAGAGCTTTTATAGAGCAGAAGCAATTGACGCAATTGTGGTTGCTTTAGATTGTCAAGTGTGTAATGATATAACACAAGAACAATCAGCAAGAGCTTTACTCTTGTTAGCAGGAAACTTTACTTATACAGGAGAATCATTAATGGAGAGAACATTTTTACACAAAGCTGGCTTTCAAGAAAATTGCATGGAAGGTTCCTCTTATGGCAAGGAAATTGTTGTTTATGATTCAGCTCACAAGGTAACCATTGGATTATAATTATGCAATTGTCAAGTTTCATATCCCTGGTTCTGTAAACAGGAACCGCTTTTAGTATCACTAGCAATTCAAGATATTGATTGGTTGCATGTTGTTGATTAGAGTGAAGAGGACAATGAAGCTGAAACATGGCGAAGAACAACAGCATGTGTCTTGTTCCAAAGTGGAAACAAGAATTTACTAAAGGCACTTTCAGATTCTTTAACCAATGGAGTCCCAAGTTTAGCACGAGCTAGCCTTGTAACAATTTCTTGGATGAGTAGCTACCTTCACTTAGTTGATGACAGAAAGTTCCCACCATTGGCATTCTCAATCCTCACGCCACTGCTGCTAAAATCATTGAATTATGATAAAGAGGTTGAGGCAAGAGTTTTGGCTTCATATTCATTGCTATGCCTTGTAAAAAATTCAGGTATGAACTATGAAAGGACCATTTGCTTCAGTTTTGCTCAAACTTTTAGATTTGGCATCAGAAGAAAAAGGGGGGCTTCAGAATATACTAATATAAACTAATGAGATTTTAATCAGAATTTTGTATCGTTGGTTAACTCTTCTCTTTTTCATTTGTCCTTTTTTTTGTCAAACTTGTAGCAGGATGTGTCTCTTTCCTAGCATCAGTGGATAAAGATTCAATAAAAAATCTTCAAAATCTCTCTCTTGTTACGTGGACTGCGAATGAGCTAATTGCAATCATCTCGAAAAGCAGCTTGCAGTACAAAAGAATGAAAAACAAAGCTCATTTTTGAACTGTTGGTGTGTTCTTTGTTCATTCGCGTGATTGTAATTAACCAGCACCATCCTTGAGTTTGCATAGCTGATTAGTTTGAGTGGAAATGTTACTGCCAAAAGTCTACTTTGTTTCATTTTATGATAGCTTATGATCTCACAACCTGAAAAGCTTGTTCAGCCAAAGAAAGAAACAACTAACACGGGGAAAACAGTAAAATAGTCTTGCGTGCTAAATCATATCCAACACAAGAAGTTACCCATTGATTATGGTATTATGTTTTCGTTCCAAGATTACAAAAAGTGTGATTATGTCAATGTCTTTGTAACATCACTCGATGAAAGGAAAGGAAAAAGAGGACAAAAAATAGATGAGAAAAAGGGGGTAACTTTATTAAGCATTTTGCATGGATTACTAACTTATTTCTTGCGTGGTTGTGCATGTGCACCTCCATGCTCGAGGCTGTGACAGACTAAAGTACCCCCCACACTCTCCATAAGGAAAAAGGAATCTCTTAGCAAAAAACTATTTTCCTGCCGAATAGCAGACAAACATGTGGATGTGACTGTGATCACTCATTGCAGGAACCTCACGAGGGGAGAGAACTGTTTTTCTAAGCTTATAGTAACTTCAAAATTAAATCCATTCCATACACACATAAGCAAGCTAAGTATTAAACTTGGATTGGTACTCAGGCTGGTCAACAAATTGAGATATTTAAAAATAAAAAATGTTTTTAGCCGCTAAAGTTAGATATAAAATTAAAATTCGTTCGTATCACAAATTTTGATACAATTTAGTTCAAAAAAATAAATAGATATATTGTCTTTCTGATCTAATTACATAAACTTTTTTGACGCGTTAAAGTGTATTTCAACTTATGTTTAAATTGTTTATATAATTTGATACATTTCAACTCAATTGTCTCGTTAGAATATCATTTAACACATAAAAGAGATTAACAATTTTGAATTAAAAGTATCATATTAATTCATTTAAATTTTAAAACTAAAATGTATCAAAATTTAAAAAAGAACAAATTCTAATTTGACGTCCAAGTTTAAAAACTAAAAGTATATTTAATTTATTTTTTTCTCAAGTGTCTTATTTAAAAAAAAAAAAAAAACTGTTTCATGATTTTTTAAAGGTCGTTAGGAATCTAACAGCGAGTTAAAAGTCTTATATCACAGATAAAATTAAAAAAGATGAGTGCAATATAAAAAGATAGACCCACAAACCATAAACAGTAAGGTTTTATATTTAAGTGGTATAAGGTCTCTTAACTCATACCTCAAAGGTGATGAATTTTCTTAATTTATCTCAGTAAAAACATCTCAAGAGCTGTATCACAGTTGATAGTTTGTGTTGATGACGATCAAATGTTGGGGTAATATAACATTTCCACTAACATAAACTCAGACTTTAGTTTTAAGAATTAGTAAATATGGTAAGAAACCATAGTGAGGAAACTATGCAAAGCTGGATAAGTTTTTGGGACACTAAGATTCCAAGTGTTAGTTACTTTTATTAGGCCAAAAAAAAACATGCATCGCTGGAACAGAGGTCAAGTCCTACGTCATCTATACATTGATGTTTTGGCTCTCTGCGTATGGCCTTTGCCACCATTTATAAATCTTGGCATCTAACGTAATGCTAATTTCCCACATATATAAAGACAAACCAACTTTTCTTTCTCTATAGCCGCTTCATATAAACTACTGAATCATCCATATCGCACCAACAAAATCACTTTAGTCTCAATATTATTATCATGCCATTTGTCTTCTGTAGCAATACACTTTTTGTCATTATTTAAATTTATATCAATCACATTTTACTATGTAATTCTCCTACAACTATATAGTATCATTCTCTGAGATAAAAATCACATGACTAAGAGATTCACCAATAATAAAATTTCATAATATATAACTGATACAAACTTTATCTTACAAACTAATTTTGTAGAATTGAATTAAACTTAAAGTTAAAATCTTATCGATTTTGTGTTCGAAATTTTCCCCAGGGGCAAGAATAGTCTATTTTGGTACATTTATTCCTTCTCATCTTTAAGCAATGAATTTTGCAGCAAATGACAGAGGGTTTTTGATTGGTGAAACTCCATGCTGAGGCATGTGGTTGCAGTGGGTGGCCACAAGTGTATCTTCCATTGTCTTGACCTGCATTAGAGGAACCCCATCTCCAACAAAACAATGAAACAGCCGTATACAAAGCAAAAAGAGTAAGACAAGAATCCAAACTCCAATTTTTCATGAAATATATGACCAATCATCATCGTTTTTGAATGTGCATGGTCCCCATTCTTCGCTCTGTTCACATGCTACTCTCAGTTCTTGGTCTCCAATACTGACTCTTCTGAATAATAGTGACGAACCAAACACTGTTCAAAGTTCAAACCCTCCCTTTGCACCAGAAAGTAGACGGTACGAGAAATGAGGAGTGGAATGTACCACATAACATTTCATCTCGTTAAGGGAAAAATTGAAACCGTTAATCTAAAATGTAAGTTTCAATATAGGTTGTAATGTAATGTAAGATTCCATTAGAATACCATTATCCAAATAACTGTTACAATATTGTACGGAAATCGCTTGTAAACAAATGATATCCAGGATAAATCCAAAAACTGACCCCTACTTGATTCCTTACTTTCTCTGAACTTGCACTTTCGACCTTTTTCCTATGTACCCTCAATTATTTAGCGGTGAAAATCTTTTTCATCGTGTGTTTCATTTAAAAAATATTTAAAACATAAGGGTTAAGAATGATTTACTCCTAAATGTAAAATTTCGTTTCTGTTCAAACTTCCATACATTTTAATTTCAAAAGTTTAAGAATAAGTAAATATAATTCTTTTAACCTATAACATTAATTGTTTTTTACTTATTAAATGGTATTTTGAGCTGATATTTGATATTTGAATTCAAATATGTTAAAACACTACAAATAACTCAAACATCATTTTTAAAATAAAAGTTAATACAATTAAGTTTGAAAATTAAAATATACAAACAAATTATAATTTCACATAATAACAAAAATATATTTAAACATGAAAACAATAAATAATTCTTTATTTCATGTTTCATGTATGTTAAGACACCATAGATTAATAATCACAACAATCGAATTATGGAAAATTGAATGGTTCCATCAAGATTTTATTTTTAAAAGGCAATTAATATAACTCTGAACCAGAGCTATAGGATTTACCATTAATGAAAGATATGAAACTTTGGCAACAGAGAAGGATGATAGAAGAGACAAGGGGCAGTTTCGGAAAATGAGTTAAGAAAGACAAAATAATAAAGTAAAATAATTTGAGCCATTGATTTAAAATAAAATGATGTAATAGGGTTTAGGTTTAGGGTTTGTCTAGCTATGTCTACCACCCGCAACCTACCCCGGAACACTTTGCTAAGTCTTTTTCTTGACTTACGTAAGAATTTAAAAAACACAAACTTTATATTCAATATCATATATCAATTAAATCTTTGTTGAATGAACCAAAACTGAACCAAATTTAAAAAACACAAACTTTATATTCAATATCATATATCAATTAAATCTTTGTTGAATGAACCAAAACTGAACCAAACATTAATATGTGTTTATAAGACATGGTTCAGCTAATCAAACATTATTCTAACATTGTAGAAATCCGGTCACTCTCACTTAACAGACACCTAAAAAATTTATATTTATTTGACCCATTCACTCCCTTTTTTTAAACGAGTTGCCTGACATGATACTATATCAGACCAACTATGGTCTGTCTTAAAAAAAAAACTAAAATAAAAAAAAACATATATATAAATTTGAAATTTTAACTTTTACATTATTAAATTTAAATTTTAGATATAAGTATTTGATTTGTAAATAAATATAAGCTATAATACATATAAGTGTTTTAAGGACGTGATACTCTTTTAATTTTTTAAAATATAATTTTTATTTTATAAAATAAGTTAATTCACAAATTTACCGCATGACTCAACATCAATCCATTGAAGTTGCCGGTGAAAAATGACTTCATTCAATTTTAGTTACAACTTTTTAACTTATTTTACTATAGTTTTGTGTTAACTTGTCCAACTTAAATTTATTTTGACAACTCTACTTATATCTCATTGGATAAAAAGCTTGATTTCTTTAATTAAATATAAATTTCATTTATACGTAATTTAAATAGTCAATCATTGCCAGACATAAAAGAAGTAGGATTAAATTGTCAATATAAAGTATAATAGAAATCTTAATCCATCCTATGAAATCAACCTACAAAAAATAAAAAATAAAAGTTCAAATTATTTATTCTATAAAATTAATTTGAGTAAACAAGTTTAAGAAGAATGTAAAATACATTAACAATTTTTAAATTTTATGTGAATACTTTTTTTAAAATTAAAGAAATAAAATCTATAAAATAATATAACCATAAGAAATAGATTTACTTTTATTTTCTAAAATCAATATAATTTAAAAAAAACACATTTAAACTTTAAACTAAGATTTTGAATATATTTTTCATTTTTTAAAAAGTGTACGAGCAATGTGTCACACTAATATTCTGTTGGATGGGTGAATTAGGCTCGACAATGAAGTAGTCGAAAACAAAAATCTCTAATGGGACAAACAACAATAAACTAATAGATTAAAATATTTAATATGACCCACTATTAAATTAAATTGACAAATATGCCCGTTAGGAAGACTCACTTTTACACTTATACGGTATTATACCTTCACTTGATAATATGTATAATACCACAGACATTATTAGGGAGGACAATGAGACACCGTGAAAATAAAGATTTTATTAGTTTATATTTATTTTCAAAGAAAAAATCATTCTTATTTTCGTATTCATATATAATACTATCAAATTATTGTATTTAGTAACGGATATAAATATGTCTGTGTATATTTGTTATCTTACTCTTTTAATATCAATTAATTTATCTTTTAATAAAAAAATTAAAAATTATAAAAAAATATATAATATTATTATATATTTAATGTCAAAATAATGCATTTACATTTTTTATATCAAATATTTAAAAAAAAATTATAATTATATAAATTTCAAACTAGTGTATCAAATAACAATTGAACAAAAATAAAAAATTTATATAAATATAACATAATTATATATAAATAAAATTTGATGATAACTATAAACATTTATTAAATTTATAAACGTTAATAAAATAAATTTGATAAAGTTAAAAAATATTTTCAAAAAATTATGAAAGAAAAATAAATTTAAATTTAAAAATATTTCAAATATCTTTCTGGTTTCTTTCTTTAATTTAACGAAATCTCTTTTTTCATTCATTAATAATGATTGTAATACATCAATTCAACGGAACATACAAAAAATAAATATTACACTAATAATAATTTAAATTTAGCATAAACTTTTAATCAAAATAATTTTGGGTGATGATATAGAAGATTTCTGAATTGGGATGATAAAAATAATTATATAAAAAATAATCAAAATAATATTCTCCATGATAAAAATAAGGTTACATTATATTTTTGGTCCCATTTTTGTTAGAAAATATGAACTTGGTCATTTTTCTATGTCTCAATTTAGTTTTTATTTTGAAAATTTAAATGCAATCTGGTTTGGTCCTTTCCATTAGTACTATACTAACAATGTTAAAGAGGTGTCATGTAAGGCCCAGTAAAAATTGGGCTTATTACTTTCTGTCCTAAAGTGAAGGGCTGCCCCTTGTGTTTGGGCCTAGAGCTGGCCCAATTGATAAAACCACTCTTGTTACCCTAATGTTTCCACTTTCTTGCATTCACAGACTTGCAGCCATTTCCCTCACTAGTGCACTAGAGCTCTGCTAGGGTTAGCTTTGTCGTCTCGAACCAGTCCGCTCAAAGCTCACGTACTACTTTCTGCTCCATTTCCAGGTTCGTCTCTCGAGCTGTTGTGCTCCGTGGTCCAATGTCGAGGTCTCGTACAAGCCATTTCCAGGTAGAGAGGCTAAAACCTTACTCATATGTCCCGTTTTCTTGTAGTGTGGCTGTCATTTCGAGTTTGTATGGTTGGAGTGTTGTCATACTGGTCTTGGATGCATAAATCTATTGTATGAACCTATTGTGGAGCTGGTACGAGGGACTGTTGCAGGAAAACAGTGGCGAGACCTGCTAATCTCGCCCAGGCGTACTAATCTCGCCCAGGCGAGCCAGTCTCGCCTAGGCGAGACGAGCAGGGACTCGCCCAAACCCTAATTCGCGAGAGGTCGCCCAGGCGACCCGCTCATTATTTTTGAGCGAGCGAGTATCTCGCCCAGGCGAGAGGGGTCTCACCTAAGCGAGATCCCACGTGGTTTCCCTGATGCTTTTGAGCCCTCGCCTAGGCGAAGAGGGGCTCGCCTGAGCGAGACTCTTCAGCCTGAGCGAGGGGCTGGGCGAGACCGGGTGCTGTTTGGATGCTTGTTTGTTCTTGGATGATTGATATTGGTTTGAGTATGAATGTTATGATGAGAAATATGTATATACTGGAGTATTAAGTAAGTTTGGCATGATTCATGAATTTTAGATGATGGGTTTGGTATGAAAATTGGCATGTGAACTAAATAAGATGGGTATTATTAAAGTGGCATGATAACATGATGAGTTGGATCTTATGTACATGGGTGGACTATGATGTGTTGGAATGAGTTGGGCCTGGATCATGAAAGGCGTTGGCTTCAAAGGTTGGTACGATTAATGTATATCTATGCGTGGTGAATATTATTTGGCTATGTGAATATGGTTGAATATTATTTGGCTATGTGAATATTCTTTGTTCTTGGATTTGTAAACTTTTAGTCAAATCGTTATCCTTTTTTGTTGGCATCGTGGTGTGCCTAGTTGTGTAGGGGTGGTGTTAAGAACCCCAGGACTGCGTTGTTATACTATCTTATGTGTGGCGTTTCCTTTAATTGCTTTTATAAATTAAATGGGACGTTACATTTATGGTATCAGAGCGGTCATTCCTTAGGTCTGTGGACTTGGATGTCCGCTTAGCTTTCTCTGTGTCTTCTGAGTGTTCTTAGTTGAATTCTTGCCTTATTCGAGCCTAACCAAGTGATGTTCTGTGTGCCAGTGAACTATGGCACCTCCTCGTCGAACTTCTCAATCATCCCAGGGGGACGCATCTGATATCTCCAGAGCTATAGAGGCGATGGTAACAACTATGGCGTAGCAGAGTGTTGCGATGATGCAGCAACATGAGGCATCCATGCAGCGACAGGCGGCGTCGCTTGAGCAACAACAGGCAGTGATGCAGCAGATGGAGGCTGCGAGAGTAGCTGTTGAGGATGCTCATCGGTAACATATGGAGGCCCTCCGCCAGCTGGAGGAGAACAGGGCGGCTGCCCCTATGTTTGGTCCTGAACCACGACCTGCAGTCAGGGAGTGGAGCTTGGAGGATTTTCTGAAGCACCACCCGACAAAGTTTGATGGGAAGACTAGTCCTGACGCCGCAGACCAATGGCAGAGCATTGGTGGATCAGCACCAAATCCATACTAGAGGAGAGAGGTGAGCCAGTGACATGGGAGGCTTTCAGAGAGAGATTTCTCTCCTAGTATTTTCTAGACAGTATCCGGTACGCCAAAGAGGTAGAATTCCTCTAGTTGACTCAGGGGGGAAAGACCGTGACGGAGTATGTTGAGAGGTTCAAGCACCTCAGCCGCTTTTATACTCTACCACTTGATGAGGAATGAAGATGTCGTATGTTCGAGAACGGTCTCTGCGGTGATATCCGCTTGATGGTGGCTCCTTTGTCCATCAAGGATTTTGCCGCTCTGGTGGAGAAGGCCAGGGTGATGGAGAAGATGAAACATGAGGTGGAAGGTCAGCGTCCACAGCAGCCACAGCCGCCTCAGAGGATTGGTAGACCATCTGGGTTTAAGCCCAAACATGAGGAGCGGAGAAGACCATATGATAGACCCCACCCTCAGCCTCAGGGGTCTAGCAGCTTTTCTCCTCAGCAGCGTCGAGTTCAGTGTTATATTTGTGGAGGTCCTCACCTGAGGAGCGCTTGCCCACGCATGGAGGGCTACCGTCGATGCAACAACTGTGGCAAGGAAAGCCACTTTGGGAAGGACTGTCCCAACCTTGCCAGGGCAGCAACACGCCCTCCAGTCCAGACTCCCCATTAGTATCAGAGGAGGGACAGAGGCAACAGGCCTAAGGCGACCGACAGGGTGTATGCTATGTCAAAAGCTGAGGCATCAGGCTCAGGTAACTTGGTTATGGGTAGTTGCATGATAGCTGGTACTTCTTGCTGTGTGTTGTATGATTCTGGAGCGACACACTCCTTTGTGTCAAATGCATGTGTGGAACATTTGGGTCTGCCGGTACGCGAGCTGCAGTGTGAGCTTGCGGTATCTACTCCGGCGTCAGGCTTGGTCAGGACGTCATCCTTATGTGCTATGTGTCCAGTGGAGGTAGAAGGACGCAAGTACATGGTGAACTTAATCTGTCTGCCTCTACAAGAGTTGGAGGTGATCTTAGGAATGGATTGGCTCTCTACCAATCGCGTTCTAATAGACTGTCGAGAGAAGAAGCTGCTTTTTCCTAACACAGAGGAGCCTGAGTTGGTATCTTCTCAGGGTGTTATGAAGGAACTCCATGACGGCGCGCAGTAGCTACATGATCTTCACACATCTGGAGGTGGAGGGAGGAGAGACGACGTCAGTAATACCGGTTGTGTAGGATTTTGAGGATGTGTTCCCAGAGGAAGTGCCAGGGTTACCTCCCCGCAGAGAGGTAGAGTTCTCGATCGATCTAGTGCCAGGGATAGGTCCAGTATCGATGGCTCCCTACCGCATGGCTCCGACAGAGTTGGTTGAACTTAAGAAACAAATAGAGGAACTGATGGTGAAACAATTTATCCGACCCAACACTTCGCCTTGGGGAGCGCCAATGCTGTTAGTGAAGAAGAAGGATGGGAGTTCGCGTCTGTGTGTGGACTACAGACAGTTGAACAAAATGACAATCAAGAATAAGTACCCTCTTCCGAGAATCGATGACTTGATGGATCAGCTACATGGGTCAACAGTATTCTCGAAGATTGATCTGCGGTTAGGATACCACCAGATATTGGTGAAGGATGATGACGTACGGAAGACGGCCTTCAGGTCTAGATATGGCCACTATGAGTATGTGGTTATGCCGTTTGGTGTGACCGACGCTCCAGCGGTGTTCATGGACTACATGAATAAGATCTTCCGGCCCTTCCTAGATAAGTTTGTCGTAGTCTTCATAGACGACATTCTTATCTATTCCCGAACTCGGGAGGAGCATGCAGAACACCTGAGGTTGGTGCTTAGTGTTTTGAGAGAGAAGCAACTGTATGCCAAGTTGTCCAAGTGAGAGTTCTGGATGAGCGAGGTTCAGTTTTTGGGGCATGTGATATCCACCCAGGGGATTGCAGTGGACCCAGCGAAGGTTGAGGCAGTGGTAAAGTGGAAAAGTCCTAAGTCGGCCACAAAGATCAGGAGCTTTGTAGGGTTAGCGGGCTACTATAAGAGGTTCATAGAGGGATTCTCCAAGATAGTGGCACCTCTGACTTTGCTTACCCGTAAGGACCAATCTTTCACTTGGACGGACAAGTGTGAGGAGAGCTTTCAGGAACTAAAGAGGAGATTGACGAGTGCTCCTATATTGGTAATTTCGGATGTGGGGAAATCGTTTGAAGTCTACTGCGACGCGTCTCATCTCGGGCTTGGCTGTGTCTTGATGCAAGAAAAGAAGGCAGTGGCGTATGCTTCAGGACAGCTTAAGGTGCATGAGCATAATTACCCCACTCATGACCTAGAGTTGGCAGTGATAGTATTTGCCTTGAAGATCTGGAGGCACTATCTCTATGGTGCCCAGTTTCGTGTGTTCAACGATCATAAAAGCCTAAAGTATTTGTTTGACCAGAAGGAGCTGAACATGAGACAGAGAAGATGGATGAAATTCCTGAAGGACTATGACTTCGAGCTCCTATATCATCCGGGGAAGGCAAATGTGGTGGCAGATGCTCTGAGTAGGAAGACGGTGCATACGGCGCATCTCATGATAAAAGAGGTAGAACTACTAGAGAAGTTCAGAGACATGAGGATACAGGTGGAGTTGGGGTCCGAGTCCATTAGGTGTAGTACCCTTACTATATTCAGTGACTTCTTGGACTCGATCAGAGAGAGGCAGTTGTTAGACGCCAGTCTGAACAGAGTCAGAGAATAGCTTGGATCAGAGGAAGCTTGAGACTTTGCTTTGAGTGATGATGGCATACTGAGGTTTCGGGGTAGAGTATGTATACTCGATGATGCGGAGGTAAAACGGTTAATTCTTGAGGAAGGAAATAAGAGTCGTCTTAGTCTGCACCTTGGCATGACTAAGATGTACCAGGATCTCAAGGAAACCTTCTAGTGGCAAGGGATGAAGAAAGATGTGGCTCAGTTCATGTCAGCATGTTTGACGTGCCAGAAGGCAAAGGTGGAGCATCAGAGGCTCGGTGAGATTCTACAGCCTTTGGAGATACTAGTATGGAAATAGGACAACATCTCCATGGACTTTGTGACCCATCTGCCGCGGACTTTTAGAGGACATGACACCATCTGGGTGATAGTGGATCGATTGATTAAGAGTGCCCACTTCTTGGCGATGAACTTGAGGATGTCCATGGCCAAGTTAGCCCAGTTGTACGTTAAGGAGATTGTGAGATTGCATGGAGTACCTTTGAGCCTAGTTTCCGACAGAGACCCACGTTTTACATCCCGGTTCTGGCAAACCTTACAGGAGGCTTTGGGGACCAAGTTGACTATGAGCTCGGCCTACCATCCCCAGACTGATGGTCAATCAGAAAGGACCATTCAGTCACTTGAGGACTTACTACGGACATGTATATTGGATCACCTGGGGGCTTGGGATGAGGTTTTGCCCTTGATTGAGTTTACCTACAACAACAGCTTTCATGCGAGCATCGGCATGACGCCATATGAGGCTCTCTATGGCAGGAGGTGTAGGACTGCTCTCTGTTGGTATTAGGATGGAAAGGCAGTGTTGGTTGGACCCGAATTGTTAGAGCAAACCATTGAGAAAGTGAGGATGGTGAGGAACAGAATGCAGGCTTCTCAGAGTAGACAGAAGGCCTATGCAGACCGTAGGAGGAGGCCCTTGGAGTTCGCAGCCTGCGATCATGTGTTCTTGAGGGTGACCCGAACCACTGGTGTAGGAAGGGCTCTCCGCTCAAGGAAACTTTCTCCTAAATTCCTTGGCCCATATCAGATCACGAGGAGGATTGGGCCAGTGTCTTATGAGATAGCTTTACCCCCACAGTTGGCGAACCTTCATCCGGTGTTTCATGTGTCACAGTTGAGGAAGTATGTATTCGACCCGGCCCATGTTTTGGAAGCTGAGGATATACAGATCAGGGAAGACCTGATGGTGGAAGTACCACCAATCGCTCTTGAGGATAGCAAGGTTGAGGAACACCGGGGAAAGACCGTCAGTCTTGTTAAAGTCATCTGGGATCGGAGGACGGGTGACTCGACTTGGGAGTTAGAGGAGGACATGAGAAAATCACATCCACATCTGTTTACCTGGTGAGTCTTTATTTTCGAGGTCGAAAATTTTCTTGTTGGGGAGAATGTAAGGCCCAATAAAAATTGGCCTTATTAGTTTCTGTCCTAAAGTGAATGGCTGCCCCTTGTGTTTGGGCCTAGAGCTAACCCAATTGATAAAACCACTCTTGCTACCCTAATGTTTCCACTTTCTTGCATTCACAGACTTGCAGTCGTTTCCCTCACTGGTGCACTAGAGCTCTGCTAGGGTTAGCTTTGTCGTCTCGAACCAGTCCGCTCAAAGCTCACATACTACTTTCTGCTCCATTTCCAGGTCCGTCTCTCGAGCTGTTATGCTCCGTGGTCCAATGTCAAGGTCTCGTACAAGCCATTTCCAGGTAGGGAGGCTAAAACCTTACTCATATGTCCCGTTTTCTTGTAGTGTGGCTGTCATTTCGAGTTTGTATGGTTGGAGTGTTGTCATACTGGTCTTGGATGCATAAATCTGTTGTATGAACCTATTGTGGAGCTGGTACGAGGGACTGTTGCAGGAAAACAATGGCGAGACCTGCTAATCTCGCCCAAGCGAGCCAGTCTCGCCTAGGCGAGACGAGCAGGGACTCGTCCAAACCCTAATTCGCGAGAGGTCACCCAGGCGACCCGCTCATTATTTTTGAGCGAGCGAGTATCTCGCCCAGGCGAGATCCCGTGTGGTTTCCCTAATGCTTTTGAGCCCTCGCCTAGGCGAAGGGAGGCTCGCCTGAGCGAGCACGTCTCGCCTGAGCGAGACTCTTCAGCCTGAGGAAGGGGCTGGGCGAGACCGGGTGATGTTGGGATGCTTGTTTGTTCTTGGATGATTGATATTGGTTTGAGTATGAATGTTATAATGAGAAATATGTATATACTGGAGTATTAAGTAAGTTTGGCATGATTCATGAATTGTAGATGATGGGTTTGGTATGAAAATTGGCATGTGAACTGAATGAGATGGGTATTATTAAAGTGGCATGATAACATGATGAGTTGGATCTTATGTACATGGGTGGACTATGATGTGTTGGAATGAGTTGGGTCTGGATCATGAAAGGCGTTGGCTTCAAAGGTTGGTACGATTAATGTATATCTATGCGTGGTGAATATTATTTGGCTATGTGAATATGGTTGATCTGTGTCAGTGCATAATTCCTTGGGGTCTCTAGTGAGACTTTCAGGGTTGCGCTTCAGTGGTCGGGACGTAATTCCATGGCCCTGTTAGTGGGTGTCCATGGTGGTGCCCCATCTGTATAACTAGGTAAGGATTCAAGGTAAGGATTGCATCCTGACACTCTAAGGGGTCAGTTAGTCTCACTTAGAGCGGACTAACCCCTGTGGTGAGAGTAGCAGGAGGCCTGAAATTCATTAAGGGCTAACCTTGTGGTGAGGGAAATCGATTCATTGAAACACTTGTAACACTTAGCTCAAGGGTGAGCAACTCGGGGGTGAGCAGAGGTATCCACCACAAGTGCAAGCATCCGCTGAATCCGACCAAGTTATATGTATCTGGATGAGTCGAGTCGAGTCGTAGTGTATTGTTTGGAAGGTCGTAACATGCTTGTGTGACGTATGTATGATGGACTGTGAATATGTATCTGACTTCATTGATGAAATGATTTTATGCTCTAGCTTACCCTACTTTTGTTGTTGTTTGTTCCTGCTATGTGGTACTCTTATTTGCAATGATCATCAACTTGTTGGTGTGAGCAGAGACGAGGAACACCCGTGGACAACAGGGAGGTGGTAATTCCGCTGCATAGTCCGCGTGGATTGGACTTTAGTTTCCTTTGGGCTTTTCTTTAGGGCTATGGCCCCTGTATTCTTTGTTCTTGGATTTGTAAACTTTTAGTCAAACCGTTATCCTGTTTTTGTTGGCATCGTGGTGTGCCTAGTTGTGTAGGGGTGGTTTTAAGAACCCCAGGACTGCGTTGTTATACTATCTTATGTGTGGCGTTTCCTTTAATTGCTTTTATAAATTAAATGGGACGTTACATGTCACGTGTTAGTTTGAGTTTTTTTATTCTTTTTAATATTTTTTAAAAGTATGATGTAATAAAATATCAATACTAATACAGTTCAATGTAAAATATAAATTTTAAAATATTTAAAAAAGAGGATACAAATATTTAATATAAATATCAATTTTAATATTTAATAAAAAGTTGATAAATTGTCACTACCACATGGCACGACGTCAACTTAACACATGACAAATTTTTTATTTAATTTTAAATTTAAAAAAAAAAAATCACGATACACATGACACTTATTTAATGTTGTTAGTACAGTACTAACGAAAAGGACTTTCTTTGATCAAATTTATCAAAATAGGGACGAAATTGAGATGTATAAAAAAATGGAACAAATTGATATTTTCTAACAAAACTAAGAACAAAACACATAATTTAACCTAAAAATAAACAACAAACAAAAGTATAAAAAAATTAAAAATGATTTATTGTCTATCTTAAAATAATTTGATATATCATTGAACGAAATCACAAAAAAAAAACAATTAAAGGTATACTAAGATGAAAAGTACATTGGAGATCTAAGAAAAATTTTCAGATGTTGAACTAGTCGAACCATTGAGAGATAATGAACATTGTTTTAGAAAAAACAAAAGTTTTCAAGTGAAACAAAAATTTAGGAATAAAGAGAATAAAAAAGATAATTTTGTTTTATATTCCCTATTAAATGAAGGATTTATGCAATTGAATACTTGAAATTGAGAGTCAAACATTCTTTTGTGATAAAAAAACAATAAATAAAAATATTAAAAAGGAGTAAAAATAATCAAATGTGAGATCTAAAAACTATTTGACTAATCATAATTGATAATATTGTTAAAATGCAGAAATTGGTTGATTCACAACCAAGAGGCGGTGAATTGGTTGTTATTAAGAAAAACATCATTTTGTGTAAAATGAAACTTTTTCTTGAAAGTCATTGATATAAAGTTCATATTACAACTCTTAATGACCACATTTTGAATCAACAAGAAACTTAAAAGAAAGGTAAAAAAGAAAGTCACAAGATTTTAAATTGATTCGATCATTTAACAATCTACATCCGTTTTTTCTAGCAACCTTAGCTTGAATTACTAAAATTTCAAACAAAGCCAGTTTACAAGATCCTCCAATGCAAACTACACTAAGAAATTACACAACACTCTTAAAAGTCTCTTTCAAGATACAAAGAACAATATAAGACAATGAAACTTTCAATTTCCTATCAAACACACCACCTACTAGTGTAATATTTAAATTAAATAAGATACAAAATAAACAAGAACTATATCACCTGGATTGTGATGGATATTACAATAAGAATCTATAACATGATCACCTCCTTGATGAACCTTTAGCAATCTTTCTTTCAAAATAACATGAAATATGTAAAAGTACATTCAAAAGGATTTCTAAATCATAATAGGACTCTTTACATTTGAAAGATATGAAATAATATATTTTTGAAAGGGTGAGAACTTTCTTTTTAAAGAAGTTTAGAGTAACTGCCTTATATAATTAAATATTTTTAAATGTAAGAGATTAATATGTAATTTATAAATTATTTTGAACCAACATAATCAATTATTTGTGAATTGAGGTCTTTCAACATAATCGATTATTGTCCGAAATAATCTATTATTTGCGAAACATGTGATATCCATGCTTTGATTAGGATAATTGATTGGTTTTTACATAATCAACTATTAAAAAAAAGCATAAAATCAATTTCTCAATGTAAATTTGCTTAAGATTATCTTAGAGAGGTTGATTTATGCTTTACATTTTTATAAAACTAAGATAATGAGACATGGATAGAGGAATCAACAACAAGAGGTGCATGCATCACCAAAATCATCATCAATTCAATCCTTCATCCTTTACAAACAATTTTCCCCTTGTTGATGATGGCGAACCAAAACTAGTCTAGTGTTGTTGATTGATGTCATTAGTTCTTGAAACAATCAAGACAAGTACTTTTCTCATTTTATAAAAGTAGCAATATTCACGAAAGTCAATCGATCAATACAAATACATCTAAAAGCAACATTTAATCGCTAATATTATCATTTTGAACATTATCGGTAGTAGTATTTTTCACCAATGAGTCATACAAGCTCTCCTTAGGTATAAGTATTATGTAAAGACAAGAATACAATGCATATTTAAGAAAATCACTACTAAAAAATCGCATGAAATTCATTTGATTTTTGATACAAAATGTAATTGGCAAGAAATATTTGAGAATTTTGTAGCAAAATATTTTCTTTATGAAATACGTGCAAATTTTTCCATGATAAATGATTTGCAACAATAAAATTTAAAATTACCTGCAAATTTATTTACATATTTGTTAATTATATATTTTTTTCCTACTAATAAAACTTTGCATGAAATACCTACAAATTTTCCTATGTAAAATTATTCGCAGAAAAGAATTTAAAATTACCTACGAATTTACATATGTATCTATCAATTATACAATTTTTCTTACTAATAAAATTTCTCAACAAAAATATTAAAATTTAAGATAATTAAAGTATTTCCTAATGTTTTTCCGTAATTTTTTATTACTTGTGCAGAAAAGTAAAATAAAAGATCGAGGACGGTCACGGAAAGCAGGCCTTCATCGAGAGGAACGAGGCCTTCGACTTCAATGTCACGCTCTCCGATCACGAGAAGTACATCTGCGCAACGAGCACGTGAAGAAATATGACTGCTGCCGAAGAGTATAAATCAACATTCACCCTACCGTTAACCACACGCTTAAGGTATGCAAGGGAAGACGCAAGTAAACGGGACAGGTACGCTTCTCTTCTGATTAGGGTTTCTTTTGAGTCGATCTTTTTCGATTATTATCTCCCTTTCGATTCTCTATCATTAGACCTTTGCAATGAAGTTCATAATGAAGAACGACGGGAAAACTGAGAAGGATATTCACAATTTAAGGCGGGAAAGTGAGGTGATTCATTCATTTTTTTATATATTGTTTTTGCGCTATTTGAATCTCGTTGTTACAGATTTCTTATCGTTTGGAATTTTGAAAAGCGTTGGTTAAGGAGTTTGTGTGGCTTGTTGTTTTTGACGTGTTGAATTGCTCTTTTGATACACTTTTCAATATTCTACATTATAGATTTTTAAGCAGGATTCACAAAAGCATAACAAACCTTAATAAGGAAAGCACATGAAAGCACGTTGCGGTTAAAGTGCTTGTATCTTCAAGTAATAGAGCATGCGTATTTTATATTAAAAAGCATTATACTCTTTTTGGGACCTTGACAATGTTCTATTGGCATTTGTGAAGGATTAAGGATAATATTTTGTTGTTGGTAATATTGTTTGGTTGTAGATTGTAATCCAACTCAGGAACTTACAAGCAAATACAAACTAGATTTTTACATGTGTAGAAAGATGCAGATTGCAAATTGTTTTTACCATTGGTTTAGTGAATTAGAAAAGCATGGGTAGAAAGTTGGAAGCAGATATTTATGGATTATTGATTCAGTCTTTGAAGTTTGAACCAAAGATTATATCCCCTATAGCCATAGTTAGCTAATTCATTTTTACTTTTTGGTCTTAGATAGACATATAATAATATAGCTTTTCTTTACAAAAAATCTACAGAGTAAAATGAGGCAGGAACAATGCGTTTGGTGATCACTCCAAACATATGGGTTTTAAAAATTAGATTCTATTATTTTCTACCCCTCCTAGATAGTGTCTTCTGAAGAAGATTTCTCATATGTTGTATCATGTTTCTAAAACATGCTTCTGAGAATTCATCCAGGGTCCTCTCTTGTTTTTTACTACAAAAACTTGTTTTCTTTTCTATAAAACAAAATAGATGAAAGTAGAGTTGTAATTTATGATACATTTGTTGTTGTCTTTTTTGCAATGAGACTCAACACTGCCTCTACGTTTCCCTTACTATCAGAGTGGAATTATTGATGTTAGAAATGAAATACATAATAAGTCACCACCACATTAATAATAGACTAAAATGGTGTAATTTTGAAAAACTAAAGAAATAAAATACATAATTAAGTTTAATAAGGATTAGAAATAAAAGATTGAGATTAAATTGAAAAGTTTTTTCTTTCTTTCAAAAAGATGTGCCTAATAATTAATCGTTTGGTAGTGTGGTTGCATTATGAATATATGATGATTATTGTGTGTAGGAAGCAGAGAATTTGGTGAAAAGTAAAATAAATGGTTTTTGTGACATGTATTTGAGCATCTATTTTGGGAAAGGGAATATTGGTGAGGAAGTTCCTAGGGGAATGGCATTCAACAACATCACGATTTGGTAAATTTGGAGAAGTCAGACTTGGGAAAGACATTTTGTATTGCCTTTTGATAAGTTATATCATGTAATTGTCTTTGTTTAACTCAACTAAAACATAGTTAAACCCGTGTTGATATACGAATCATCTCCTGCATATGATTTTACTTAATAGAATGCAGTTATTCACACCAATTCTCATGCCTGATTCTTTTTGCATGAAAATACAGGCGCCTGGTTGTATTGAAAAGCCTATGCAGTATAAAATGAAGTTATGGGTATTGACTGGAGACAAGATGAATGAAAACAACGGTCAATGTAAAACCCGTAGAATTTAATTAATTAAATAAATAATTAATTAATAAATATGGGAGGGGAAATAATTATGACATTTAATTATGGTTGGTATGACGTGGTAAAGTACTAGCTCATGTGGTTGAGAGTACTTTGGTTGTATGAGAGGACTTGGGTTCGAGTCTTATGCATGATACTTTTTGTGTTATTATTATTATTTCAATCGATGAAAGCATGTTATGATATGATGCTTGAATTGTGATGGTTAGCATGAAACATGATTGGTTGAAGTGGTTATGCATTTGAGTGGTAACAAAGGGGTCATGGGTTCAAACCTTGGAAATTCTAAATGGAACATATGCTTATTTTATTTTTGCTAATGGTGACTTTAAATGGAATTGGAAAGGCTAACAGAAACCATGGGAAATCAGTACGGCCAAGGAGGGGGCTGCACTCACCATTCATGATGAGAGATGAATGGTTATTAAAAGTAAATAAGCTTGGTGATCACGGGAAAGCTTAATCAATTGTTCAAATTTAAGCTAAAGGATCCAGGTTAGGGGAACTGGTCTCCGATTTTATTATTCGTAATTATAAATGCATGATTAGCATGATAATTGGATGTGTGATTCTGTTAAATTCTGCGTTTTCTGGTTTTTGGGAATTTTTCCAGAAACCGCCTAGCGGACTACACATAGCCGCCAGGCGGCTCATGTTATATTAGCGGGTTTCTGGGTTACCACGAGGAACTGCCTGGCGGTGACGCCCTATACCGCCGGGCGACGCAAACTGATAACGATTTTTGGGCTTTTCCTGATGAACTGCCTGGCGGTGATGAATACCCGCCAGGCGATGCGAGTGGAATGGGCTCGGTTTTGGTGTTCTGTGTGTTCTGGAGTGGTTCTGATAGGGAGAAAATGTAGTTCCAACAAAGGAACGATGAACTGAGTCATTATATTGTAAGAATCCATAGGGTAGAATGCCAATATGATAAAGTGTTATGAAATCTTTGTTTGATCGAACATTGTGATATCCTGTGGTATGATTGGACGCGGAGTGTTATGAATTGCCGTAGAAACTGATGATTAATGGGACTAGATTTTGGATTACTCCGAATGTGGTTGGAACCTGAATGGAGAATGAAGAGAATTAGTAAAGTAAGGTAATTGGCAGGGGCACAGGTTTTGGAAAAGAACTTGGAGTTGGCAGATGGAGTGTACCGCCTGGCGGCACGCACCTTGCCGCCAGGCGCTGACGCGGAAGTTACCACACTGCGTTGACGAGAAGAGTGCTGAGGGGTTGGAAAATTGGTCTGGGAAGAATTAGTTCATTAAGAGGAAATTGGGGTCGAGAAACTAAGAGATCATGAGTTATTTTATTATATTACGGTCAAGTATGTTGGGATAGGTCATATGAATAATTGAGCACAAGAGTTGTCAATAACCAGAAGAAAACTTAAGTCTGGGTTAATCAGATGGTTTGATTATTGATAGGTGAGTGGATTGGGATAGCGAGTATAAGAATTTAAAATGTTAGGGTCATGGGAGGAAGCGTTGGTTTAGCATATACGCAAGCCTTGAAGAAAGAACCTGTGAGCAAGCTACTAAGTAGTAAACTGTTAGAGCTTAGAGTATTGAACAAAATACTTAAATTGGCATTAGCCACTCTGTTAAGCCTAGGGTTTCAGGCACGACTCATAATAACGTTTTAGAATAGGGATTGTTGGGATTGAGGATATAGATGGTTGGAGTACATTGTTGCTGACTGAACTATTGAGACACAATATGGTAAGATAATATGGTAAACTTTACATTTAGTGCCAAAAACTCATTGGTATTGAGATAAATCTGAGACAGAGAACCTAAACCAGTAGAGATCACTGTACTGATACAGCGCCTGGCGGGAGGTAACGACTCCGCCAGGCGGTAGAGGAGAAATCAGAGAGAGAGTCTGATGGTGCAGATTCGGTAACGTCTAGTGATGCTTTAAGGGTGAGATTGCTGGTGTTCCTTGAGTTGTGGCTCGGAACACATCCCATGAGTTGTGGCTCGGGATGGGGGTTAAGCAAGTGGTATTCCTTGAGTTGTGGCTCGGAATAGCATCTCTTGAGTTGTGGCTCGGGATGGCGGATGAACACGAGGAACCCTTGAGTTGTGGCTCGGGTTGGCGAGTGGACGATACGGACTATGTTCGTATACGGGAACTCTACCTGGCGTTGCGGTGTATGATCCGTAGCATGTTTTTCCTGCACGTGCTCTATCGGTTGTGGCCGATAGGTATGGCAGCAAGTCACCTTGAAGTAATCATCAGACGATGTAGAACACGAATAAACTGATTGGGGGGAATCGGATTGCAGGAATAAAATATAGGGCAATGTGGAAAGTTAAGTTATGTGTTGTGATATGTATGCATGTTGTTATATATATATATATATATATATATATATATATATGTTTATAGCATTGTATATATGTGATTTATCTGTTAAGCTCACCCTATCTGCGTGTGTGTGGCGATGATTGTGTACGCGATACACGGGAGCAGATGTTTGTGATGCAGGTGGCTCTAGTGCAGCTTAGTCGCGAAGAGGGGATTGACTTGGGGGAACTCTTACGTTTATCGATTTGTTTTTGAAAACATTTGTAAACCCTGATGGGTGACTTGATAATATTGTGGTTTTGGTTTTGTAATGGACGTTGTAAACTTTAGCCGCTCATTTAATAAAGTTTTAAATTTTCCCGCGCTTTGGGAAAATGAGGTATTATTAAACGCGTTGTTTTACTTATTTCATTTATTTATTTATAAATCAGTAATATCCTGATGGGATGTTACAGTCAACATTGGGCACATTAAGAAGATTAGTTTTGGATTCTGTTTCCAATGAACTTGTATTAAATATAAGCTAATTTTGTTTTCCATTTTCCTTTTATAGGTATGCTTTTGGTTTTACTTTTAGATGAGAAATGAAACAAATAGTGATCACTCTTGATTCTTGAGATATCTTGTCATTGAAAAAATAAGGGGGAGAGAATGGCTAGCAAAGGTAAACGACCTTGGAAGTTATCTCAAAATAATTTTCTCTTTGTTTCATATGTTTTACACAATGATTTCTTAGGCATATCTTGAAATCGTTAAGGGGATTTGGCAAATAAATTTTTTGAAACAGTGTTCTAATAATTAAAGGAAGTCCAATTATTCTCTAAACATGATTTTGGAGTGTCCTTTCATAAGTATGTTGCAAATCACACTATGCTGCCATCATTAGTAGTTTATCTTTCATGGGAGTATTGCATGTATTCAATTTGAATTTGTGTGTCATATATAATGGAAATTCCCTCATAAATAATATAAATCCCTTAATATAGTCATTGCTTGAGGTATCAAAACATTATAATCACATTAGCAAAAAAGAAGAATGCAGGTATAGGATCAGGGGAGACAACGTTATCTATAAGTTATGGGGCAAATTATTGGCATCAGTGTTTTTGAAGGAATTGATGTCGAAGATTCACTTGATTATACTTATGTGGTATGTGCTTTTACAAGCCTTTAAAAATATTTATTTTCTGAGTCCATAACAAATGAATAATTGAGGATTTTAATTCTAACTAAGTATTTTAAAGAGCTTATTGAAAGTTTATTTGAGCTTATGAATCGTATAATCTCTCTATTATTTCAATAAGATGCATAGTTAACCTTTTTCATAAATAACTCCTTTTTAGCTTATTCCATTAAGTTTAATGATCAAATTTAGAGAAGAAGCTCTAATGTGATACTAACTTAAGTTGTTTTCATGAACACGTACTTAAGCTACCGTCTCCACCCTCACATACCCTCACATATGTGTATTTATTCCGTGTTAACTAACATATGGTCCCAAAATGTGAACCTGATTTGGTGAATTGTGCTAAACTATGGAGATTCATCTATTGTCAGGTTTTTTATTTTAAATTAATGATTTTTCCAAAAGCTACTTTCCTTGACCCCATGTCATAATGAGTAATGTTTTGATGCTGATTTTAGAATATTTGTACATAACTACTTTGGATATGCATCTGACTTTTACTTGTACATTTATTGTTTTGTATCTAGAAGGTGCGTTTAGCTTTTCTTTTTTCTTTAGACATGCTTGGGCTCTGTAGACCATTTAGAGAACCTTACAATTTAGCTTTTTATTTAATTTAATTATACTCTTGTCTAACTATTGTTGTGAATGAAACTAATTTGTCAGAATGATAGGCATGGATTCTTCTCTCCAAGATTTGCACGGTCTGATGCAGATGGCAAGGACCAATTTGGTGATTCAAGGAAAATATCATAATTGGCTCTCAAAAGATTAAAGTATTATATGTTTCTTTTTGGAAAAGTTCCTTTAAACAAAGATATTATGACCTTTTGAGAGACTTACTTTTATTTTATGTTTTTAATTTCTAAAGCTCAAATTAATAAAATTGTTTTCTGCATTATTTTGTCTACATTGTTGATCATTTGAGCTTAATCTTTTGTATATTCGTGATGCTCGTAGGTAATTTTGTAGGGATAAAATTATAATGTCAATTTTGAAATTATTGTAATTTGTTTGATATATTTTGAAGAATATTTTAAAGATTTGAAATAGCTTATGTAAAAATTTATTAACTTCTCATGAATTATGTTATTCAGGATCATTTATTTGGTAAAAAAGCTAAATAGACGTAGAAAGTGTTTTGTTTTTTTATTTAATTAATATATGGTATTGATAATAATAAAATAAATATTTTTTTACAAATTATTTTGTCATTTAAAATAATATGAAAACAAAAATTATATGTTTTTAAAATTTATAAAAAGTTTCTTGCGAATTTTCTTGCAAAATTATTGGTAGAAAAATATACATACAAATTCATTTTTGCAAAAAGAATTACCTGCAATTTTTTTTTTGTAATAAATTACCTGCAAATTTAAAATACGCAAAAAAATTACTTGCGAAATGTAAATTTGCAAGAAAAAGTACTTGCGATTTTTTAGATTGATTTTTTTGCAGGAAAAATTGTTGTGAATATTTTTTATGAAAAAATTTGCAAGAAATTTCCTACGAATTTTGAAATTCACCAATAACTAATTACCCACGAAGGTATTACCTACCGATCAAAATTTATAAGAAAATTGGCAGGAAACAATTTTCCTACAAATTTCTGTAAAAAATTTGCAAGAAATTTCCCATGAAATAGAAAAAATTCTAGTAGTGAATGTAGCTAACGAATGCAAGAATCATTAAAAATATTTAATTAATTTTTGATTATTGAAGAATGAGACAAAAATTCATATACGCTCTCATGTGTTGATAGCATTTGAGTTGTATATATTTTTCTTCAATGTTAGCGAAGAAAGTATCATAAAATACATTTGAAATGTCAAATAAATTTAAAATTTAATTAAAAAGATTAAATTCACCCAATTTTAAAATTGAAAAACTAAATTAAATCAAAATTTCATAAAGAAACTAATTTCAATTTTCACTTAAAGAACTAAAAATATATATAATTTATCGGTTAAATATGTTTTTGGTCCCTTAACTTTCAGTAAATTTTGGAATTAGTCCATTTCGAAACTTTAAACCAATTTAGTCATTCATCTTTCGAAATACATAAATTTAGTCCTTTTAATCAAATTTTGTTAGGTTTATTTGATGTTTCGTACGCATTTCAGGATAGTATTTGAGTTGTTTATACTGTTTGACACATTTTTGCTTTAATGTTAAGTAAAATACTATTATGAAACACGATTGAAATGTCAAATAAACTTAACAAAATTTGATTAAAAGAACTAAATCCACGTATTTCGAAAGATGAAGAACTAAATTGGTCCAAAGTTTCGAAATTGACTAATTCTAAAATTCACTGAAAGTTAAGAGAGAAAAAACATATTTAACCCTTAAGTTATTTGTTCTCATCGTATACACATTTTAGGCTTAATTAATGTTTTAGTCCTCGAATTTGTTATGATGTTTCAAAAAGGTCCTCTAAATATTCGGAGTCTCAATTTAGTCTGGTAATTGTCAAAAGTGACTCAGTTTGGTCCCCAAAATTAACACCGTTAAAAATTGTAACGAAACAGTGACATGACTTTATGACTGTGTATGAGTTTTAGTGACGTGGCCCGTATCAATGGTTATATGCAAGGTTATGAGCTGAGAAGTGTTCGAAGGTGATCGTGGAGAACGCTAAGCTAGGGTTCGATTGGGTTCGATTGTGATTGTGATTGGAACTGCATCAGATTAATTTTCGACATTGTGATCGAAGGCATTCAACAATCCAGGTGAGCTTCCAATTTTTTCGAAATCAATTTTAGGGTTTTAAGCTTTTTGCGTTGAATCTGATTTTGGGGTTTTGGATTTGTTTTTGATTTAGCTTCTTGTATATCGTTTTGTGATTGTTATTTGTTTACCGAGTTGAATGGTTTTGTGATTTCGATGCTTGTATTGTCCCACCATTTTCAAATCTTTTTCTATAATTTGTGGTCCCCCTTCATTACAACTCATGCCACGTCAATTGCACCCCCTTTTAAAAACTTTGACACGTATCAATTCAATTATGCCACGTGAGTACTGTGAGAAAGGCGTTTGTTCAATTTAAATGGAAAGGACCAAATTGAGTCACTTTTGAAAATTAAAGGACTAAATTGACCTAATAGGGCTCTGGTCTAGTCAGTCTGATCTATTGGGTCAGATGGCCTAACTGCTCTAAAGCCTAACTCACGCGGGGCAGACCTAATAGGTCGACATAATTAAGTATGACCCAAGGATAATTAGTTTGAGATAGTACTCCTGAGTGCTATGGATCCAGGCCTAGATATTAGGGATATAGAAAGCACGAGAAAATAGGAAGTCAGTGACTCTAAGTTGCAACTAAATCGAAAGTGGTTATAACGAGCCTTATATAATATGACGAGACTAGCTAGAGTGAAGATCAAGTTTTTTTTAAGTTATTTCTCCCACTTTCTAGACAAAATAAAAAAAAGGCTAATAAGTCCGACTTGACAAGTAGAGAATTTAAGTTATCCTTGGTTTGTTTTCAAAGTATAAGACCGGAACACACACACACACACACACACACACACACACACACACACATATATATATATATATATATATATATATATATATATATATATATACCAAGGTGATAAATAGGAGAATTTAGTGATCGGGCGGGATAAAAGATACGTGGTAGATCGGGGTGAGACCGAGGAGAAAAATGTGAAATAAATTATGCTCGGCATTTGGGGGATTCAGATGATTGTTGAATAAATATAAGGTTGTTATTATACTTAGAGATATTTTAGGGGAAAAAGATAATTTTATTCTGTATTATCTATAGGATCTAATATTTGTAACTGATTATTCTATAAATAAGAGTTTTACTCCTATGGTCAAAGGACAAATTGTTTTTTTTTTACCTAAGCAAGTCTTAAGCTAGGGTTAAAAGTATTACTTTCTTTTTGTTTTTGGTTAATAATTATCTAGCACTTTTCTTGACCAGAACATTGGCGCCCACCGTGGGGTTCGGTAAAACTCGATCCTTACTCCACTAAAGAACGAGTAGAAAGAGACAGAGGTGATGATGAATAGGGGCAGAGGTACAGCACGAGAAGGACCGACTAGGCAGCAGATAATACAGAGTATCCTCGAGCTACAACGACAAAATGAGGAGATCAAATTGAAAGCTGAGGCCGATCAAATTCAGTTAGAGAAGGAGAGGGAGGAAGCCCGTAAGAAAGCAGAGGAAGATCTTCAACTTCTTCGAGAAGAGGCTCTAGGGGAGAGAGAGCGACTCCGCAAGGAAGTTGAAGAAACACACCGAATGTTAGAAGACGCACTCCAACAACAGGAACAGTTGCAGAAGGCAAACAAGGAGATGCAAAATAGACTAGATGCCACCAGGATTGGTTACCGATACTCTAGTTTCCAGGCAGAGGATTTAGTGTTAAGGAAGGCTCAGTTAATTCAGATAGATAGTAAGTTGGCACCAAAGTGGACCAGACCTTATCGTATTAAAGAGGTGTTGGGGGAAGGAGCTTACAAATTGGAGACGTTAGATGGAAAGGAGATACTGCGGACATGGAATGCAACAAATTTGCGTTTTTATTTTAGTTAAATTATTCTGCTTTGTAAGTTATTCTTATTTTTATTTTTATTTTTTCAAATATAATGTTATTTAGCGCTACTTTTTCTTTTCCAAGCCGAGTTGCTTGAGGTTTAAAAGAGCCTTTGTGTTCTATACCAAGCCAAGTTGCTTGAGGTTTAAAAGAGCCTTTGTGTTCTATTCAAAGCCGAGTTGCTTGAGGTTTAAAAGAGCCTTTGTGTTCTATTCCAAGCCGAGTTGCTTGAGGTTTAAAAGAGCCTTTGTGTTCTATTCCAAGCCGAGTTGCTTGAGGTTTAAAAGAGCCTTTGTGTTCTATACCAAGCCGAGTTGCTTGAGGTACAAAAACTCATTAGTAATAGGTTATTAGTTGTGAATTTCAAATTGGTTTGGTTGGTGTAACTGAGAGCTCGGTTAAATAACCGAGGTTATTGGTAGTATGAGAGTAGAAATTGGTTAATAGCTGGTGTAACTGAGAGCTCAGTGAATAACTGAGGTTATTGGTAGTGGGAGAGTAAAGAAATTGGTTAATAGCTGGTGTAACTGAGAGCTCGGTTATTAACCGAGGTTATTGGTAGTAGGAGAGTAAAAATTGGTTAATAGCTGGTGTAACTGAGAGCTCAGTTAATAACCGAGGTTATTGGTAGTAGGAGAGTAAAGAAATTGGTTAATAGCTGGTGTAACTGAGAGCTCGGTTAAAAACTGAGGATATAGGTAGTAGGCGAGAAATATAGAAATTGGTTTATAGCTGGTGTAATTAAGAGCTCGGTTAACAATCGAGATTGTTGATAGAAGTTGTGAGGTTTATAACTTGGCTAATGGTGTAATTGGGAGCTCGGTTAAAATCGAGATTGGTTGTACAATTTAGAGCTTAACTAATGAACAAGTTGGTTAATAGGTTAGTTAGAGTTGATTATCAAGTTAAAGGCTCAGGAAAAGAAATTGAATAGGCAGGAGAGTTAATAGTAAGAACTTGAAAATAGGAAATAAAACTAAGTATTTAATAAACGTTGAGAATATTTTTCGCAATGTTAACATAAATAGTCTAGTGAGAAGAAGCATCATATTAAAAGCCAGGCTCAATAGGTAATACAAAGAGAATGCCGAGCTACAAAATGGGAAGTTTAAAATAAAGAGTTCTAGTCATCAGTTTCCACCAGTTGCCTGTTGACCACGGATTTAGAGATGTCCGCTGGGGATAAATCCGCATCGGGGCAGAGAACACGGACTTGGTCAAGGGCGAGTTGAAATCCCATATTTAGGGAAGAACCGATTTGGTCTTTGAGAAGTTCTGAGTTGTTAAGGAGATCTTTCTCTTTGAGGTTCCAGCTTTGTTTCTCGGCTTCCAGAGTGTTTAGCTGGTTGTTTAAATCAGCAAGTAATTCGTCATTTTTCTTCACCTGGGTTGTTAGTTCGATGACTTCGGCGGTAAGGCGAGAGTTTTCGGTTTGGGAAAACACCAAAGATTGCTCTTTTTGTTCTAAGTCCAGGGATTTCTGAGTGGATAGATGGGTGAATTGGTCCATCAGCATGAAACTGGATGCTTTGGCTTTATGGAGATTGGCCAGGATGCTCTCGTGAAGAGTTTTGAGGTCTTGGGTCTTTAACAGATTGGCATCATGACGGAGATAGTTGTGTTTCCGACCATGTTGGGAATGAAGGAATTGGGGGTGCCAAAAGCTCATTTCAGTGTCATCCACTGTTTGTTGAGGGACTAGTTGAATCTGAGAGGTTGAATGTTGTGAGGTTGCTTCAACTATCTTTTTGCCTCGATATTTGAATTTTCTGGTTAGGGGCTCAAGATCGGGTCCCGATGTCTCTTCATGGAGTTCGATACGAGGAGGGGGTGCAAAAGGACTAGCATCGACTGTTGTTGTTTTTTCCTTCTTGAGTTAGCGAGCTCGTTTTAGCATATCTTCATGAGACATTGCCATTAGGCTTTTTGCAAAAGTAAGTGAAATCGGATAAATGAGAGGTGATATTAATTGCGAAATAGTGAAAAGTCAGTAGTAAAGTAAGTACCGATGTGGAATTTTAGATCCACCACTCGGAATTCCAGCTCTAATAATTTTCGAGTATCAAAAATAACATTCAGTTGTTCCAGCATCAAACAATATTTTTTCTCAGAAGGGTCCAGGTCTTTTTTCTCAGAAGGGTTTGAAGGTTGGGCAATTGACACCAATATAAAGGGAAACCTTCTAGGAGGGAAGGGTTGTGATCGGGGGCTACTATTTTTATAAAAATACCCTTAAAACCCTTGTAAGAAGAGTTATATAAGGTTAGGAGAGCTCGGCCACTGACTCCACTAAGGGATGCCCACAATTGCTTATGCGGAGCTCGTAATTCGAAGAAGTAAAGAAACATGTTGCTTGAGGGAGTAATTCCGAAGTGGGTACATAGAATTTGGAAGGCACGAATAAAAGCCCAGCTGTTAGCGTGTAATTGGCATGTGGAAACATTCAAAATGGTGAGGAGTTCTTTTTCGAAGGTATTGAAGGGGAGTCGTAAACCTAGCTTTTCGAATAGAGTAAAATACATATAGGTAAATCTTTGGGGGGAAATGGGAAATAAATTGTCGTCTCTACAAATAGGTTCATCACCATCGCAGGTAACAATGACTACATCAGTATCATTGCTTTTACATAAGGTTTGGTGGCGTCTAAAGGATCTAATCCTAGTGAGGGTGGTCATAGATGAGGTTTCCCTGCGTAAAGCCAGAGGAGCCCAAGAATAGAGGGAATTGTAGTAGGTATTCATAGAGGGCGGTTACAGTTGCAGTGTGGTAAGGGTTTCAGCAGAGTAAATTAAGGATAATCAGGGAAAGGGGAAATACAATCGCAAAGCTAAAACACAGTACAAAAACAAAGATAATGCACAAGAAGCAGATAAGGGGAGCAGGGGGATAAGCATGAAATTTGAAGATGAGGGTGGAAAGAAGAATACCTAGAGGAAGGAAGTGGCGGTTGAGAAAGGATAGGTGGAAGCGAAAGGAGCGTAGGAGTAGAGAGTGAGAAGATGAAGGGTTGTTTAGGGTTGCGCAGGTTAAGAGGGAGACGAGTGGTGGTTGAAATTTAAAAAGGAGAGGAAAAGAAGACCGTTGGATGGGTTACACGTGGTTGCGAATGTGCAGGGGGCAATTATGATTTTACGAGAAATGGTGAGGAGCAGTTATTGAAAAGACAACTCCTGCTTTTCTCGTTCTTGAGACGAGGAAATGCAGAAGTTGGAGAGTTGTGTACTAGTCCAGAGAATTATTTCGGAGTTGTACCGAGGTGATAGATAGGAGAATTTGGTAATCGGGCGGGATTGTACTTAGAGATATTTTAGGGGAAAAAGATAATTTTATTTTGTATTATCTATAGAATCTAATATTTGTAACTGATTATTCTATAAATAAGAGTTTTACTCCCATGGTCAAGGGACAGATTGTTTTTTTTTTGCCTAAGCAAGTCTTAAACTAGAGTTAAAAGTATTACTTTCTTTTTATTTTTGGTTAAGAATTATCTAACACTTTTCTTGACC
>Ga0214543_1001806_pt1 | contig 41925 bp, 12 predicted proteins | sample CNSS2metaG_FD_160094 | JGI IMG/M metagenome (GOLD analysis project Ga0214543, IMG submission 160094) | Root nodule microbial communities from cowpea collected in UCLA plant growth center, Los Angeles, California, USA - CNSS2 | ecosystem: Host-associated > Plants > Roots > Nodule | place: USA...
AAACCATATCACTACCATCTAGATCCCTTTTTTTGTGAATGAAAATTCATCACACTAAACTAAATCAAAGTATAATATTCACCTTTTGCTTAGAAGACCGTATTTTTTCTTAAATGAAAAGAAAAGTAGTGATATAAGTATTTTTCAAATAAGGAGATCTAATTCATTCAATCTTGTACTAATTAAATTCGTTTGAATTATTTTATTACTATTTACGTAAAAATATATATATATATATATATATATATATATATATATATATATTTCAAAAATAATATTAAAATATTTAACTATTTAGATACTAAATTTCGTATTTTACAAAAAAAAAAATTAATGAGTCTTTTCTCTCTCGCTAAAGTACATCAATAAATAAATAATAATTACAATTTAGATTATTTTAAATAGCATGGATATAGCTTGTTAACATATTCTAATATACATACATATATATCAAATGTATAATTAAAAGATAAATAAAACACAATTAGTGTAATTTAGTAATGTATTTCAACCAAAAGGGCAGGTGTTTACCGAATTTCGTACACATATACCACACTTGCACATCATATTTTATTTAATTATAATTAAAGCTTGTCCATATTAAGTTGTCAAGAAGGTGCATTCGAGAATAAGTTGTTGTATAAGGAACAAATAAAGACTAAAAAAAGTTCAATAAAAAAGAGATAAGGTAGAAGAAAGAATGTAGCTAATTAATAGAGGATCTATAGTCTTTTAAAAAGATTTTCCCTTTTTGTTTCTTTTCATTTTGGTGAAACAAATATAATACTAATTTATAAGCAATGGTCGGTGGGACACATAAACTTGCATGAGAATCCATATCCTCTTTGTTGATATTCTCCTTTTTTTTTCTTTGTAAGAGTCAATCAATTTCCAATGTGTAACAACTGGCTAAGGAATGAATTTTAAATGGCTAGGGTTTATCACGTGGCTAACATTTAATTGGAGCCATCATGGTACTATATGATGAGTACCATATTAATTATATCAATATGCTCGTGTAATGTTGTAGGTTACCCTACTAGGTTTTCAATTTATTTATTTATTTTTGAAGGAGGCTCATTTTAATCTTTAATTGTTTAATTAAAATTTTGGTTAGAAATTTACGATTGTTCATGAAAATTTAATAGGATTGTGTCTTGGTTTAGATGTTGTTATTTGATTGAAATGTATTAAAGAATAAGTATATTGGGCATGCCTAATTGTTACAAGTGTAGTAGAGAATATGAGTGTCAATTTATAGTATCTAGAAAATTGTATATGAAATTACTCATATTATGATAAAAAAATACATATTAGATTACTTATTTGTATGCATAGAATTTATTAAAAAATATAAGTGAATATTTGTATCTCAAAGATGATTTTTGAATTTATATAAAATATCTATGTTATTTCTTCTGACAATTTGTTGAATAATAATTTGAGCAGGGATATATCTTACAATTGAGTTGAAATATGGGTGAGAAATTTAGGTTAAGTTTTACATAAATTTTTGGATCGTGGTAGATCAAAAATTCAATTGTCTTTGTGTTTGGATTTGATTATGTAAGTGTAAAATATAATTTTAGGTGTATTAAATTATGATAGACATAAAATTTCCAATTTAGCTTAATAAACATGGTATAATATGTTTTATACAACACAAGCCTTATGTATATGTTCTTCGTTTGATAAACTTTTGCTTGAATGGACAAAAAACGAGAATACTTTGTTTAATAAGTTTTTGTTTGAATAGATAACAATTATACTTCATTTGACAAACACAAGCCTTAAGTTCTTCATAGTACACCTCAAACTAATAAATGTTTATTTTACATTTGTATAAAAAGTACAATTCTTCATTTTTTGTCAAGGGGATCTCACACTCTTTTTGTCAACATCAAAATCTTTTGAAGAACGAATAAAAAGTTGTTTCACGCAAGTATCTTTTCTGGAAAGACATAATATTGGTGTTGTAGAGTCAACTAATAACACCAAGATTTTTGTTATGCTCAAAAGGTGGAAGAAAAGTTACCTATCTAAATTTGTGAAACTTTCTCGTATTCTAGAGATGTTGCCAAAGAAATCACACAACATTTAGCACTTTAAAGGTTCTATATAACATGAAATTTGAAGCTAATTTTGGCACACTCAAATCAAGCCCTCAACCTTAATTACAAAAGATAAGGTAATACAAGGAAAAGACTAATCATAAGGTTATGTTTACAATTTTTCAACAAATTTGTCTCAACATTTAAATATTATACAAAATAGCATATGAATCCAAATATTGCATATTATATATCTAAATTGAAGCCTTAAAGTTTAAAATACAGTGCGATTGAAATTGGCAAAAAATGACATCTACAAACAAAGTTATGATTGAAAAAGTTAGTGAATGTCATATAAGCTAAAAATGCAAAATTAAGGGATTAATAAGAAAATGTTAGATCTAAGATAACATGAACCTATGTGTTATGCTAGTAATTTTTTTTTTTCTGAAAAAGATGGAATCTAATGTATCTTAATTGACTATTATGCCACAAATTGAATTATAATTAAGTATAAGTAATCATGCTAAGACTAGATGACTTACTTGATGAACTGAATTTCACATATTTTCCAAGATTGATATAAAAAATAGGTATAATCAAATTAGAATTAAACCCAAGGATGAATGAAAAATCCCTAATATCAAATTTGAACTATACAAATAGTTGGTCATTCCTTTGGCCTAACTAATACTCATAGTCCCATTGAAATACTCGTGCATGATGACAAAGAATTATATGGTCTTGCTAATACTTTGTGAAATTGAGAACATTATCTTCTTTAAAAAAAGAATTGTAATTCATAGTGATAATAAATCTCTTAAGCATTTGAAAGGCTAAAGCAAACATAACAAGAGACATACTAAATGGGTAAAGTTTAAAGAAACAATTAATTATGTGATTAAAAACAAGCAAGGTAAGACTACTATCTCTCATGGATATATGTCTCACTAATCACCTCAGAAACAAAATTCTTAGATTTTAATCATGTAAAGAAGTTCCACTTTGTTGATCCTGGTTTTTCTACTATCTTTCAAGAGTGCTAAAAGAGAGATGCAAATATTTTCTTATACGAAATAACTTTCTTTTCAAAGATAAGAAACTTTGTGAGCTTTGGGAGTCATTGAGAAGATATCTTATTAGAGAGACCCATGTGAAAGGATTAATGGTCAATTTTGGGTATCTAAAACCTTAGAAACATTACAAGAACATTTCTTTTGCCTATAGATAATAAAACATTCCAAAAACGTTTGTGAAAAGATGTATACCATGTAGAAGACTAAATCTAAGGTACAATCTTGTGGCCTTATACTTCTTTACCCATCCTTAATTCACCTTAGACAAATATTTATGTGAATTTCATCTTAGGATTGCCAAGAACAAAAAGAAGAATATATTATATGATGAATATTTAGAATTTCATTTGTAGTTAAAAATAGTCTTAAAATTCAATGATACTCAATTTGTTAAAGGAGAAAATTAGATAATTAACCACAAGTTTTTCACAGAGTTTCAAAATTAGACTTTAGAATAATCAAAACCTTATAAACAATCCCCCACCCTAAAACTTAACTCTAAAATTGAAATTGAGATTCAACATCGATATATATATATATATATATATATATATATATATATATATATATATATATATATATATATATTCTGCCACGTTAATTAAATTCTTTAAAATATAAAGAATTAATTCATTTGGAGATTCATGAAACATATTATTTATGTACATATATATAATTTATTCAAACCTCAACACACCTCATTGTTACACATTCATTTGGTGATGAGGCTCGTCCCGCCAAACAATAACCACAAAGACAATGGTGCCTGGCACTTGGCGGCTAGAGGCTTCCACCAGGCGGTCTACAACTGAATTTCGCCTAGTGGCTCTAGAGCAACGCCAGGTAATACTGTTGAGGCAGAACTTTTGTATGCTTTGAATCTGTGTGGTCTACAAGGCTTTGGATGATACCTTAAAGATCGACTTGCTGGAGTGTTCCTTGAGTTGTAGCTTAGAACGGTATCCCTTGAGTTGTGGCTCGGGATAGAGGGTAAACACGTGGCATTCCTTGAGTTGTGGCTCAGAATGACATCTTTTGAATTATGGCTCGGGATGGCGGATGAACACGAACATTCCTTGAGTTGTGGCTCGGATTGGCGAGTGTTGCCGGTGTGAGTGTGTGAGTTGTGGCTCATACGGATGGGTCCATAAAGATTGCCCTTTTCGGCGTCGGTCGACAAGTTTGGTAGTCTTGGGACATTTACGAACTATGGTTCGTATTGGAAACTTCACCTAGTGTTACTAAGTGAGGTCTGTAGTAAGTTTCCTGCATGTGTTCTACAAGTTGTGGCTTGTAGGCTTGTAGGTGTGGAAAGAAAGGGGATCTTGAGGTTACTATCCAAAGATGTAGACCATGGATAACATGGTGGTGGCCATGTGGTATGAAATTAAAGGATAAAGTTTCTTTGATGAGTGTATGTTTATATATTTGAGTTGTATATATATCTTTATATTGTTAGCTCACCCTATCTGCTTGTGTTTGACGATGATCATGGGAGCAGATGATGTTACAGGTGGTGTTGGTGAGACATATATCGGAGCGGGGTAGCATGGGATTTTATGATTTCAGCTTATTTTAGTTATGTTGTAATTTGGTTTTAAAAACATTTTTGAATGTGAAAGCTTGGAGACTAATTTTACAATTATTGTAACTGAGATTGATGTACTGTTTTAATTTTCCCGCATTTTTGAGAAAGACGTTATAATAAATGCAGTTTGACTTTCTATTTTGTTTATTTTATTTTAAAATTAGTAATATCCGACCAAAATGTTACACCCCTCTTTAATCTCTTTAGGTTTTTAACAAGGCATTATCATCTAACAAAGTGTGTGGGTTGCCTAGCGAGTGAGTACCGGAAGCAAAAATATATAAATATGCCTAATAAGAATAGAGCTTGGCCAATGATACAACTAACCTAAACTCACAACATTTCCACAAAAAGATTTCATTTAGTGAGTGTTTTATTTGTTTAGCGAGTAAGGCCCCTAGGAGATTATCTCATAATCTCGCCTATCGAGTAAGATCAATCAAGCTCTGGAATCTCAAAGAATCACATTTTCACTCAACAGTTGGTTGCCTGACCCAACAAGTCTACATATTATCAAAAATTGATATGATATATTTGATCATCAATTGGTTTATTTGAGCAGTTATACTCCTTTCTTATGTTACAAAAAAACTACCATTTAGTTCAAAATGCCTTCAGATTGAACAAATTGACCAAAATGATATGTCAAAATCAACTCAACAATTCATACCACTAAACAATCACCACAAAATTCATTTCAAGATTAATACTCAACAATTCAATAACCAATTACAATCACTTTCTTTTGACATATAGCGATAATTCCTACTCAAGACAAAAACATACTACAAATTATTCCATGTCAACTATATATTTTAGATGATACAATGAGGACACTAGTGGCCCGTGGAATAGTATTTGAGCCAGTCACAACTCTTCAAGGTATGGAGCTATCGGACAATGAGGTTAAGGTCACAATATTGGAAGTTATCATACCAGATGTTTTAGTTCATGTACCAACAAATGAGATATACTATAGCACATATATTTCAATATTTCATCGTGTTGCCTAGAGATTTGGTTGGTTCTATTTATGATCCCCTAGTACAGACTCCCAAAACTATCATACACTATTCATTTATAAGTTTACATGTTATTTATGTTCAGACATAAATTGTTTTCCATGTAATGGTAGTCATATTGAGAGGAAAATCCTAAACCTAAGAAGATTCCTTTATATGTAGGCGATCCTCTTGGTACATTACATGAGCTTGCTGACATCATAAGCGATGAGTCGATGCCTGTTCCATGGGATTCTGATGTATTCGAGAGAGACACTGACATCCCATTGTAATTGCATAAGCAAGATGTCTTAGAGGTCGTGCCGGAGACATAAGAACTAAATATTACTATTATTCAATTATGAATGTTATAAGTCTCTAAACCATTCTTTATATTTAATTGATTTATCTAGTTACTTATATGAAATAAATGTTTTGTGTTTAGGTATATGTTTGATGTCAGTAACAATACGAGGTTAAATGAGTTATATGGGATCATAGACCCTAACTCACTCATGAAGGCAATAAGTTTGACGACATCCAAGCATATGTCACCATATGCTTCAAAAGGGGGAAGCAAATATATTTTGTCCCTTATATTGTTGCGTTAGTGTAGTTTTTTTACTTGTAATCATAATCTGTCATTTTAAGGTATAACATGAAGTTATTTTCAATTCAAGTGTCATTGGTATCTACTCGTGATTTCCCTTAAGGACAACTTTATTGTGTGATTTTGCTTTTTGCACAAGTCTTCCCCTAACCATCCGAGACATGTAATAGACTGGTAAGGACCTTAATATTATGGGGGTGATAAGTATAATGTGTTTGTTATGTTCTATACAAGTTTCATTTGTAAGTAGAAACAAAAACAACAACAAAATTATTTTAAAAAAATGCCTACATTAAGCTTCAATTATAACAACAAAAGCCTAATACCCTTTGTGATTCATATTATTTAATTTTAAGTTTAAGCTTCGATTATGGTAATAATTGAAGCCTAATACCTTTCTCATTTATTTATTTTTTTAATTTTAAAGGTATTAAGTTTCGATTATGGGTAATAATCAAAACCTAATACCCTTAAAATTGAACAATTTTGTTTAAATCAAAAAGGGATTGGGCTTCGATTACCATGTGAACCAAAGTCAAATCGCCCTTTTTTATTTTTCATTATTTATTTATGGTTTATGTTTCGATTGGTAAAAGAATTGAAGCCCTAATCACCATGTTTTTCTATTATTTATTTATGATTTCATACTTCTGTTCTCCCAAAATCGAAACATAATATGGAACTTTATGCTTTGGTTTATAACCAAAGCCAAAAAAGTCACCATTTTTTACCTCGTCTGGATATGTTTCGGTTGTTGAACCAAAGTACAATGTCCAAAATAACTGGTGTCAAAATTCTTTCCTGCACTAGTGAATATAATAGTAGAAAAATATACTAACTTCATGTTCCTAGATGGAAATCCTAATTTGCTTTTTGCTTCAAAAGTTCTAACTCTCACAAGATGTTTTATCTACACAAAGAAAATTCATACCAATATAAACATACCCTACTGACCATAAATAGACAGTGATTCTTCTAGAGCTCTCTTAAGCCACATGCAATCATACCATTGTCACAAGCAAACCAAAAATCAAAATGACTCAAAATAATGAGCTCTCTTACTTTGATCACAAATCTAATCGGATAGATATGTTGTGCTAAGTCAAGAATCCTATGATAACCTCATCTTCAAAGAGATAAAAGATGGGATCAAAAATCTAGAAAGGAGATAGAGAAAAGATAAGAATAATTTTTAGAAAAAAATAATTTTTATAAAATCAAAATTGATTAACTAAATTTTTATTTATATTTCAACATTTTAATAATTAAATAAATCAATGGTATTATGTATAAAAATTAATTCTACTTTTTAACTATTTTACAGGTATTAGATGTACACTTATAAAATTATTTAGTGCCAATTTATTTCTATTAGACAAATTCAAGAGTATGTTGAATTTTTGTTCAGACATTTAATGTCTAATGGTAAAGTAAATATATATGCCTCGAATATTTCTCTTATTTAAAAAAAAAGGCAAGTCTTCTGTAAAACCAAACGAATAAATATTTAAATAAATACGTTTTCAAATTTTGTTTGTTAATTATTTTCTTTATTTTTTAACTTTTTTAGTGAAAATTAGAATTTAGTCTCCCAATTTTAGAAATTTTATGAATTTAATTTTTTTAAATAAATTTTGTTTAAGTTTATTCGATGTTTCAAACTCGTTTCATGATTACATTTGAGTTGTTTATACTAATTGACACATTTACATCTCAATATTAATTGAGAAACGTGTATGAAATGTCAAATAAACTTCGATATAATTAAAATGATTAAATTTACGCAATCATAAAGTTGGAGGTCTAAATTAGACTAAAATTTTAAAAAAGGACTAATTTTAATTTTTTTTTAATTTCGTACTATTAGTTGTTTTGATGCAAACACTTTTCATAATTTTAATTTTATTATTAAGAAAAATAACAGATGCATATTAATTTTAATTTTATACATTGCATCAAGCTACGTGTCTAAAAACAATACTTTTTACTAATTTAAAAATTGTTGAAAGTACTATTGTACAAAATTTACTTAATATATCTACTTTGCGTTTGGTTTCATTCCTAACTTTCTCTCTTATTTGCATCCCATTGAAGCATGAACCTCGTAATTATCTTTGACTTACAAGACATGCATTTAGTGAAATTTACTCATGATCTAATTTTTTTAGCAAATTTTATCGATAATAGAAAATATTAAAGAATAACCTTTTGAATTGAACAATGTCAAAACTCTTAAAAGCAGCAATAGTTACCATACTGCAACAAGTTAGTCAGTAAGAAAAATCTCACAAAAAACTTTTTTAACTAATTCAAATTTATTAATTATGATAAAAAATAAATATAAAATCAATTTATATTCAATAACTTTTTGGTTGATTTATAAATTTGATGATTATTAAAAGAATATATTAGGAAATGTGGTCTTAATATAATAATAGTACACACACAACACCCTAGACAAAAATGTTTCCTTCTGCTTCCATAAATACTGTCATCAACCTTCATTTCTTTCTGTGCTTTCAGTTTAACCTGAGATCCATAAAAGTACACTCCCCACACTCTTCTTCTTTTCTTCAGATCTTCACACCAGTAGTAGCCATGCTCACAACACTAACCAGGTTCCTCATCTTCAACATCAATCCCTTCATTACCACTCACACTCTCACCAAACCTTAATCACTTAATTAATTATTTTTCTCCATGTCTTATCTCTTCTTAATTAATCATCACTTCAAGTTTTCAATTATTCTGTGTTTTAATGTAAACCTTTTTCTTCTGATTATGATTCACTAATTAATCTTTCTGCAGGGTGTTCAAGCACACCACCCTTGCCAATGATTTGCTTCAAAAACGCAGCAGATTCTATGCAGCTATGGTTGGTGAAAGAAGGTGAGTCTCTTTAAAGCTCTTTACTACCATTGCCAGACTTTTAAGTCCTTTTTCATTTAATGAATGCTATTATTTATCTAAATTCTTTCTTTGTAACGAAATGAAAAACAAATTTCATCCTTCATAGCAGAAACTTTTGTTCAAAGTTTGTATTCAGACAAATTGGTCTTCAAAATGTGAACTTGTTAACAGTTTCACCCCCATCTTCTTGTGAACTAATAAATATCACAGAAGTAGCATAATTATGAACTACCCTTTCAAAATCTCCACTAGGTTATTGTGGAGCAAGCTTTTATGCAGAAAAAAAGTTATTCTCTTCAAGTTTTCAATTTTCTTTTTTGAAACGTGACGGTGTTGCTTGGAACTAAGTTGTTCTAGATTTGAGTTTATACATATTCCCACCACATAGGAAGTAAAAACCTAAGAACTATGTATCCTGTTCTTAACATCAGATGAAACCTGTCCTATATAACTCTTTCTCTCTTTTTGTGTCATCGCAAGATGTGAACGGTTAATACAATGTATATGAGATAAGAAAGAAAAAGTGAAAGAAAAAGGGTTACTGCAAAAATCTAAGAGCAATAGTTAATTGAATTTGAGTGAGTGGCGTTGACAAAGAAAAAGCAAGACACTGTAGAATATATATATAGTTAAGTACACATAGCCTTGAAGTTATCAGAAACATGGAAATAAATTTAAACAAGTGAAGCACATGGAACAAATGGTGCTAGCTGCCTCCAATTTGCATGTTCTCATGCTGTAGATCTACCAAACACAAACAGCGAACGCGATTTCATGGCCCAATTTTATTTTTTAACGTGTCAGATGCTAATTAAGCGATTCTTCTACATTTCCCAACTAATAATGGATCCATCCAGCACACAACAAAGCCATTTTCTTCTTGGTCACCAGAATTTGATTTAGTTGATTTGAATTTATATAAATGTTGGTAGAAAAGATTTAGTTAAGTTGGTACATAGAAAGAAAAAGTAGGTCAACTTTGTTGTTCCCATTACCAAGAGTACTTGGTCTTACTTTTTGAAGGGGTTAAGGAACATGCAATCTAAATCAATCTTGTAGGAAGAGGATTTGGTTTGGTCCAAGACATGATCCTCCAACTTTGCGAAAAAGAAATAATGCTTTCTGATTTAGACATGAAGAAGATAAAGGTGACAGCATTATTTAGATAGAGGCCATCATCATTTATGAGTATTCCATTATTCCCATCATCCCATCTGCACAATATCTTCATCTTTTCTTCCCCATCATCATTCACATTCACCCATTTCGCTTCCAAAAGCAGGCTTCAGGGAAAAGTGGCACTCATAACAGGCTCGGCAAGTGGACTTGGCAAGGCCACGGCCCATCACTTTGTCCACCATGGGGCCCAAGTCATCATTGCTGACAACGACACCATCCTAGGCCCACAAGTTGCAAAGGACTTGGGCCCATCAGCCCGTTATGTTGAATGTGATGTTGCTGTGGAGGCCCAAGTTGAAGAGGCTGTGAATGTTGCCGTGGCCCACTACGGCAAGCTGGACATCATGTACAACAATGCTGGCATCCCAGGCCCATCAATTCCCCCAAGCATAGCAGATCTAGACCTGGATGAGTTTGACAAAGTCATGAGAATCAACATAAGGGGAATGCTTGCTGGTATAAAGCATGCAGCCCGGGTGATGATACCCATGGGCTCAGGCTCCATTCTATGCACATCAAGCATAAGTGGGGTAATGGGTGGGCTTGGGCCTCACCCTTATACCATATCAAAGTTTACAATACCTGGAATAGTGAAATCAGTGGCTAGTGAGTTATGCAATGTTGGGGTGAGGATCAATTGCATATCACCAGCTCCAATTCCTACACCTATGGTTTTGGCTCAGATACAAAAGTTTTATCCTGGTTTACCGCAAGAACAGATAGAGGGTATTGTGAATGGTTTTGTAGGGTTCAAAGGTGCCAAGTGTGAGGACATTGATGTGGCAAAAGCTGCATTGTACTTAGCATCAGATGAAGCAAAGTTTATCTCAGGTCACAATCTCATAGTTGATGGAGGCTTCACCAGCTTTAAAACTCTCACATTCCCTTCTCCATAGCTAACCTTAACAAACAAAATGCTCATTGAGTTTAGTTTCTAAATCGACCAATCATCCAAAATCATGTTAATGTTAACTATTAATTTATGATTGTGAGAGTGTAAAATTTCTCTTTTCTCTTGTTAATTAGTTATTGGTGTAACGTTTTATGACATGAGTGGGTTATGTTATGAATATGTTGGAGCATTTTGTGTGTACATGTTTTGATCCAATGCACTATTTTGAGAGTGACTAGAGTCCTTAGGAAGGACACCAAAAGGGTGATGAGATGGGATGAAACTCTTGTGGTAGTTGTTTAAGGCATAGAGATAGGGATAAGAGTCCTACACATATCTGGCCTGACCCAAGAGATGGTAGACATGACCAAGCTGTGGCCTGTATTTGATCATTCTTTAGGGTTACTTTTGTTTACTCACATTTATTGTGATGGGACATATGTGATTGAAGGTACAACACACTCCATTTCTACATATAAAAGTTTAATTTTCAAATTTTATTCATATCACGAGCCTCACAGCTCAAAATATTAATAAACTTACCCGACAACCATATAGTGTAAAAGATGTTAATTAACTTGGTTATTAGAAACCTAACACCTCAAGGTAAAATACTATTGGATAATGAAGTTTTATGACAGTTAATAAGAAATTGTTGAACCTGATACAGAATCATATGTGTCATGTTTTTATATATTTTTGGTTGATCATAATTTTTTTAAGGAAATAAAAGTATCCAATGAAATTTGTCTTAAGTTATAAAAAGCTCATTTATTGTATTAATAAAGACAAAAAGGAAGTTTTCGAAAGACAAAACAGAAGGACAGTAGCCAGACAGTACACAGCTTTCAAAAATCGTTATTTCAAATGTAAATATATGAAGGTAAGGATAACTTTTGGCTTTTTATATTTTGTCACGAAAATTCGTATGTGAGTATGTTTTCGTTTCGATTGGGACGGAACATAAAAAGGAAGAGAGGTAGGGAAATACACTGCAAAATGTATTTATTAAAGACAGTAAAAAACTGATGATTAATTTAGTTCCTGTGGTGAAAATAATTTTTTTATGTATTAATATATTTGAAAATAATTTATGAAATATAGTTTTAAAGAGTGTTAAACCTTATATCAGGCCAAAACCTTAAAAGATGTAGTGTGGATTCTTGGATTTGGATGGATGAAGAGAAAGGATGATTTAGAGTTAGGTTGACATATAACATTCCCTTCTTCCTTCAAATCACATAAACAAATCATGTTTTTTCCTAACAACAAAAAGATGAGAGAATAGATTCTTCCCAAACAAAATTTTCATAATAATACCTCTTCTTCTTCCTACATCAAAGCTTTTCCTTCAACCACTCAACTACTTGCGATCACACTACCTTTTCTCCCGTTAGCGCAACTGCCAAAGGCATTATTGATTGGTGTCACATACGAAACATGTAAATAAATCCCAAAATGGATTCTTCAATGTTCAAATTGTCCAAAAAGAATGCACTTATGCTTCATGAGTTGGCTTTCTCACTTCATCTTGGCACTTGACCGAAGATTGTTTTTCACCCTTTCCTAGAAATATTCGTTCATAAATTCTCTTAATCAAAGGAAACAAACTTACACCTTATGGGTCTCTTGGTTTCACTAGACAGATTTGAGATAATTTACTATGAGCATAAAAAGCACAGTCTACCAAAAGAAAACAATTTGAAAAACACAAAAATCAATGCAATTTGTTACTATATAATTTCTTCATATAAGAGAAGAGATTTGCAATTAAATTTGAGAAAATATCTTAAAACATCTCAACATAATTTATTATATTATATTATATATATATATATATATATATATATATATAATAATTTATTTTGACTTAATAAACTATTCTGTTTATAATAATAATAATATAATATAAATAATAAATTATATAATATAATAATATAAATTTGGTGGTCGAGTTTATGGATTATACAATAATGGAATTCCATACTAATTTTTTATTTAAAATAAAATGTCATTCACAAAAGCTTCGTAACATTTTTTTCAATACTATGAAAACAATTAATTTATTTTATTAATTATTGTAATTTATTTCTTTAAAGTGTAGTATTAAATAAAAATTTTAAAAATAATTATAACTCATACAAATAATAATTTATACTACTTATTATTTAAAGGGCAAAATGGTAATCTCTTATATATATATATATATTAAAACATTTTTTTATCTATCACATCAATTAAATCACTTATCAACTCTCATAAACTTGACTTTCAAATTCGCTTACAATCACCTCTAAAATCCTTAAAAAAAAACAGGACATTGTGTTTTTCAAATTCTTCCTCTCCTACAAATTCATCTATTTAAGTGAACAAAGTCTTTGTGTTTTTCAATCCTTATAAACAGGATATTCACAACTTTAGAAAAGGAAGTAGAAATTTGATATATTTTTAAACTTAATACCTTTTAACTTTATCAACTTTATTTCATTAACATTTTCAAAATTAAGGGAATTTTTTTTATAATGAAATTTTATTTATATGTAATTGTGTAATATTTGATATAATTAGTTTAATCTTATTCAATTATTTAGTATTGTGATTTAAAATTTATATAATTATTATTTATTTTTAAATATTTTACACAACATATATTTTTTTATTGAATATTTGATAATTTCAATTTTTTTTCATGATTTTTTAATAAAGTTAATTATATACATTGAAATGATAAAAAACGGATATGAACATGATACATATATACTTATTATATGTTAGATAAGAGGATGTGATAAAAGTTTCATATCCATTAAATATGGAAATAAAGATGAATATAAAATTTTAATTAAGAAATTTTGGTCGAATAATGAAAATCATTCATATCTCACTCTAAGGTCGTGTGTAAATTAATATTGATTATATTAAAATTAATATTCAAAATGAATTGTATCAAATATTTAATATTTCTTTATAATAATATGATCTCCAAACTAATTAAACTGAAAATAATAATAAAATAATTTTCAATTAAACTGAAAATAATCTATTAGCCTTTGTATATGTTGGAAAAGAATCCCTCTTTATGTCATTTTCAATTAATTTAATAGTTTATAAAATATGTAACAAAATATTAAAAGGAACTGTACTTTACACGTTAAAGTAGAAAAAAGAATGCAAAACTAATTTAAATGAAAAAGGTAGAATAAAAAAAAGCAAAAAACTAATGGAAAAATAAAATTTATTCATAAACTCAGTACAATATATTTATATAAATATAGACACTGTATACTTATATCTTATATATTATAATTGGTAGTGAATTTAAGTGAATAACAGTGTTATATTCAAAAAAGAAGAAAATTTATTATTTATAACTAATTTAATGTAACCATCTTGATATTAAAAGTATATGGGTAAAAATGTGTACCGCATGAGGATAGCAAAGTATATTAATTAAATGTTTAAATTGCAGAGTATTGAATATGTGATTTTTGGACGTAGGAATTTTAATAATTTCAAAAAATACAAAATATTTGAATTATTTGTTTATAATAAGTAAATGTTAAGTCTAACTTAATTCTATAAAATTGGATTACAAATTTTTTTCTACATATATATTATAAACTTGTTTTATTTCTAGTTGATGTAAATTTTTAACACATTCATCACGTTGAAGCATGTACATCTCATTGTGGTATTAATAGACATTAAAAGGTAATCCAATAGTGGGTGACACGATAGACCCAACAAAACAAATAGTTCAATAGCAGATGACACAATAGACATGTAGAAAACAAAGAAATATACGAAGGAGAAGATTTTGTAGTATTAATTGTGTAAAATGTTACAAGAGGTGTGTTGTATATACATACAAAGTTAACCTTATAAGTCAAAAGTAGATGGGCCTAAAACATGAGCCTATGCTAACATTCCCTCAAACTCACAATAATACGGGTAAGGAGTTTTCTTCCTGCACCCCCAAATTTTTTCCTACACCCCAACTTTTTTGCAGACCATAATTTCGTTAAACAAAATAAATATAAATTATTATATGAATAGTTAAGCACTAATTACTCCTTACTTACCGCATACCAACTTTATTTACTCTTCAACAACTTTGTTTTTCTTAAATATGCACCCCAAAACGTTTTTTCCATCGCCCGTACTCTTAGTGCACCACCACTTAACGAGTTTTTTTTTTCTTTTTTTTTTATCTTAGAGTTGTATGTGAAGCATTTTCCTTCTCTTTCGTTCTTACACTTCAAGAATCTTGCTTTCTTTTAATTTTTGTCTTCCTCCACATTATTCAACTTCATCCAGATAAGATTCATTTCATTTGAACAGTTTTGTTAACCTTTTTATTTCATTAAAACACCTTTATTTTGTTTCTCTGGTATAAGTGCCACTGGATTTTACAAAATGAAAACTGGTAGAACCAACTTTTGAAAGTCGGTCATTACGTATTCTAAAAGTCGTTGGGATGTAAAATCGATAATATCAACTTATGAAACCCATTCAAACCGGTTTTTGAAAGCCGTAACAACTGACATTTGAAAAGCGATAAAAAAGTGTAAAAGATTCTGATATGATCTGGCTTGTGAAAACCAAAATTAGCGACTTTTGGAAACCAATATTAACCCGTTCAAAATGGAGGTAAATACCAAATTTTGAAAACCGGTAAGTGAGGGTTGGATGTGTGTCATCAAATAAGGCTGACTTTTGAAAGTCGGTGTTACCAGCTTATGAAAGCCGGTATTACTGGCTTCTACAATCTGGTGTTATCGATTTCTGAAATCCAATGGTTCTGATTTTGATTAATTATAGATGTATTTTGCACTATGTTATTGTGTTTTTTAGTTGGTTATAATTGGTTAATTTGGAGATAGAAGACTATTTTTAAGAATTGACTAACTTCTGTGGAGTGAACCAAAGCTTAGATATGGAAGACTCTTTAATCTTTATTCTTGAAATCGATGGTGATTACACTATAAATTTTACTACTTAAGAGGTATTTTCTACATGTGATGATTTACTTGAGTGGGTACGGGGTGTTACTTTTAAGCTTGGTTTTGTTATTATTATTATAAGAAATCTAATACAACTAATGGTTAAGCACAACACTAACCTTGCCTCGCCATAGTAAACATGCTACATGATCAGAATAACTAGTAAGTAAAAGAGGTATCATATGGACCTCCAGGATATACAACTCCTTTTCGTGCTCCTCTTGCATTTCTCCAACATTTTGTGGCTCGTCAACAACGGGGCCATCATCGACATGTTGGTGTTCATGAACAACATCCACCCTTGGTACACCAGCATCACATTCATGGGCTCTTTTACGAGTAGACGTAGTAGGTCTTATTCTTTGGCCTTGTTCAGAGCTCTCTCCTCCAACTAAATGAGCACCACGAGTTCTTGTCATCTAAAAAAAACTTATCAATTCAAATATACCAACAAATATAAATAAAAAAACAAACCTTTTTCGAAATGTCTACAACCAAAAGTCGGTAACACCAATTTACAAAACTTGATGGCACAAAATTGGCTAACAAAAACCGGAATTCATGGGTTCTAAATACTGGAAGAAACACACTGACTTACGAAAGTCGGTAATGACGCACCGTAAATACACACTGGGTTACGGAAGACGGTGTTATCGGTTCCTAAAAGTCAGAACCATCGGTTCCTACAAGCTAGAAATATTGATTCCTTAAAGTTAATGCTACTAGTTCCTCAAAGCCAGAACTATCGGTTTCTAAAACCCGAGAAAGATAATATTTTACGAAAAACTGGTGGTTTCGCTGCCTATAAGCCAGTGAAGACGGTTTTCAATACCAAAGTACAAAATATGTGTAAGACTCGAGGAATTCAAATAATTAAATAAATAATTATTTAATAAAGGCGAGTAGTGGGAGCCTTTAAGGCATTTAATGCTAACTTTTATAATGAGGAAAAGTATTAGCTCAAGTGGTTAAGAGTACTTGATTGCGTTAAAAGGACTTGGGTTTGAGTTATTAGTATGTCAATTATAAAATATTATTTTGATTATATTATTTTTAGGATATGCTTGATCATGATGAGTGATTATAAATTCCTAGATTTACAAGAATTATCATGAAACATGAATTGGTTGAATGATTGTGTATTGATTTAACATTGGTATGGTTGTGTGTTTAAAACTTGGTTAGAGTACATTCATAACATTTTTTTTTTTTTGCCTTGGGGACGAATTTGAGAAGATGAAGAGTTGAATTTAAGTACTATGAACCTGGACGTAGACAAAGAGATTAAATTGAATTGATTAGCTATTATGGACCAATTAACGAGTTGATTTGAGTTTAATTTCATTTTAATTCAATTAAATTAGTTTTAGGGTTGGAAAATAAAGAGAGAACAACATAAATTTGTGTGGCTGCCAAGACGGTTGGAAAAAGGTCTCAAGAGGGGAGATCAACTTTTGAGCAAGGAAGATCGTTAGTAGATAAAAGTTTTAGCGGAATTTCCAGGTTAAGGGAGTTGTCATTTCCTGTTTTATTATGATTATCATAATTCTTCCTTTTGGCTTGACGTGATATTTAGAGTTTTTCTTCTATATACAACACACTTATTATTATTATTATTATTATTATTATTATTATTATTATTATTATTATTATTATTATTATTATTATTATTATTATTATTATTATTATTTTCATTTCATTTTATTTTATCATTATTTTTATTATTATTTTATTATTGTTGTTATTATTATCGTTGTATAATTTTATTGATGATTTTATTATCATTATTACTGATTTATTATTATTGCTTTATTTTACCATTATTATTATTTTATTATTATTGTTTTATTTTATTCGTATTACTGTTTTATTATTATTGTTTTTTTTATTATTATTTTTATTTTTAAAATTTTGTTCTTTCTTATTATTATTATTATAATTATTATTATTATTATTATTATTTATGTTAATATTATTATTTATTACTATTTTTATTATTATTATTTTTCTTATTTTATTTTATTTTACTATTATTTTATTATTTTTGTTATTATTATCATTATTTTATTTTATTTATGATTTTATTATCATTATTATTGTTTTATTATTATTACTTTATTGTATCATTATTATTATTTTATTATATTATTTTATTTTATTAGTATTATTGTTTTATTATTATAGTTTCATTTTATTTTATTATTATTTTCATTTTCATTATTATTTTTATTTTTTAAATTTCGTTTATTATTATTATTATTATAATAATTATAATTATTATTATATTATTATTATTTATATTATTATTTTCATTATTTTATTACTATTATTATTATTATTTTTGTATTATTTTTATTATTATTATTATTATTTTTTATTTTAATTATTATTGTTATTATTATTTTCGTTTTATTTAATTTTATAATTATTTTTATTTTTATTATTATTTTATTTTACTATTATTTTATTATTTTTTTATTATTATCATTGTTTTATTTTATTTATTTTATTATCATTATTATTGTTTTATTATTATTGCTTTATTATTATTATTATTATTATTATTATTATTATTATTATTATTATTTTATCTCATTAGTGTTATTATTTTATTATTATTATTTTATTTTATTATTATTATTATTATTATTATTTTATTGTTTCGTTTCATTATTATTATTATTATTATTATTATTATTATTATTGTTGTTGTTGTTGTTGTTGTTGTTTTTATTAATAGGATTATTACTATTTTATTGTTCGTGCAATATTTTGGGACAATTGTTGTGTGTTCTTCCTAGTTTGTATATTTTTTTGTTGTTGAGGATTGTGTGTTGGGTATAAGGAAGGATTGATCAAGGTAATCATCAAAGGGTGTAGAATCAAGAGGCGTCTAGAGGAAGATGTGAATGTTGAGTTGACAGTTGGGTTTCACGTTAGAGTAATGGGTTTAAGAATTAGTACTTTATTGTATATTGCATTTCTCTTTATTTGAGCTTACCAAGTGTTTGGCGATGATCATGTAAATTATTACATGGGAGCAGATGTTGATGCAAGTGAGCCCATGAATGCTTAGAGCCGGAGAGGGGGCCAGCTTAGGGACTTTTTCATGGATTTATACGCCATGGATTTTCGTATTAAATTTGTAATCATTTTACATTAACTGTTTGGATAATTGTAAGCATGGAACACATTTATGGATTTGATTTTTTGGCGTGTATAAACTAAAGTTTTACTTTTCCCACATTTTTGGGAAAGTATTTTATTAATAAATGCAGTTTAATAGTATTTCAATTTTTAATTTTTTTTAAATAAGTAATATCCAGTTAGGATGTTACAATATGCATATCAGCAACCACATTTGAACATTTCTCAACACATCCAAAACTTATAATAACACTCTAAACCCTTAAAAAAACTTACCTTGCAAAATGGAACCGCTGAGCTCGTGCACTACTGGAAATGTGAGAAATGGTTGAGGAGGTTAACAGAGGAGTGGTGTGAAAGAAGAGCAAAGAAACGAAAAGTGAAAAAAAGGGAAAGTGAAAGGGGTATGCGACTACTACTAGGAGGGGAAGAAAGAAGGTAAGAAAGATGTACGGTTTTTTACCCTTTTTTACCCGAATCAACTTTCATTCAAAGGTAAGTTAATATGGGAAATCTGAAAAAGTTGGAGGTGCAGGAAGAAAAATTGGGGATGCAGGAAGAAAACCCCTACACATAAATGCATTGAGAGTTTGACAAATAAAAAAAACAAAAGCATAAAATGGAATACGGCTTGGTAAATATATCTGCAATTTGTAGAGTAAAAGGAACAAATGGTAAAGATATAATGCCAAGTTGAAGATGATTATGAGTAAAATGACAATTTGTTTCAATATGTTTGGTTCGCTCATGAAAAACAAAGTTTTGAGCAATATGAATAGCACTTTTATTGTTGCAATGTAGAGGCGTAGGATTTTTCAAATAGACATTCATATCTACAAGTAACCAACGTAGCTAAATAATCTCACAAGTAATCAAAGTCATGGCGTGATACTCAAATTTTGTAGACAATCGAGATGTAACATCTTGTTTCATACTTTTCCATGGTATAAGTGAATCACCAAGAAAAATACACACCAGTAGTGGATTTTGGATCATTAGGATCATCGTTCCAATTTGCATCACAATAGGCACGCAAGTCTAAAGACGACGTAGAAGAAAATAAAAGAGACTGAAATTGAGTGCCCTAAATATACCTGAGAATACGAAGAACAACACCCCAATGAACTATTGTAGGAGTTGAAACAAATCGACTAACAACATGAACATAATGTCTGGTCAAGTCATAGTAAGATAATCTAGATTTCAACCAATAGTTTAATATAAAGTAGAATCAGTCAAAGGAACATCATCTAATGGGGAATATCATACACTTATCTCAAGAGGAGTATCAGCAATCTTGTTATTAGTAAGTCGAGCATGCTCAAATAGGTCAACAATATACACAGACTAAGAGAGAATATAACCTTTGGAAGGAGAAGCAACCTCAATACCCCAAAAGTAACGTAGTACACCTAAAAGGAAAAAGCAATATACTTTGACTGAGAGAGTAGAACAATATGTGCAATTTCTGGTCAAGTCACAATAAGATAAACTAGAATTCCAACAATAGTTCGATATAAAGTAGAATTAGTCAAAGCAACACCATCTGATGGGGAATATTGTACACTTGTCTTAAAAGGAGTATCAACAATCTTGTTGTCAATAAGTAAAGCACGCTCAAATAGGTCAACAATATACTTGGACTAAGAGAGATGATAACCTTTGGAAGAAGAATAAACCTTAATACCTAAAACGTAATGCAGTACACCTAAATCTTTCATAGCAAAACGATAAGATAATGTAGTTTTTAAAGATGAAATTCCATTAAAATCATCACTAGTAATAATCATATCATCAACATACAAAGATAGCAAAATGTGTTCTGCATTGATTTTCCTGACAAATAATGCAGAATCATGATGATTAGCAACAAAACTAAGAGAGACAATTATTGTAGAAAACTTCTAAAACCAATCACGAGATGCTTGTTTAAGACCATAGAGGGATTTTTGAAATTTACAAACTTCACCATATTTTTGAGACACCTAGTCGTGGAATCATGTATACTTCCTCATGTAGAAGCCCATTCAAAAAGGCATTCTTCACATCCATTTGAAAAATCTTCCATTGAAAAATAAAGCCACAAAAATCAAGGTACAGACAATAGTTATCTTTGCCACATGAGCAAATGTTTCCTCATAATCCATGTCTTACTCTTGGGTATATCCTTTAGCAACAAGTCTAGTTTTATACCTTTCAATTGAGTCATCTAATTTTGTCTTGATTTTGTATACCTAACGAGATCCAATAGACATTTTCCTGGTGACAGTGGAACTAGATCCCATGTATGAGTCTGGTGTAGAGTAGTAATTTCCTCAACTATAACATTCTGCCAAAGTGCATCAGAAATAACCTATGTATAGGATGAAGGCTCATGAAGGCGATGAATAAAGGCAATAAAAGCAGCAAATGAACAAGAATAAGAGGAATAAACAAAATCTAGTAGTTAAGTAGAATTATGATTGCGACTTGGTCGAACAAGTGGCAAAGGAACCACAACCTCAAGAGATGATTGATTAGGCATAGTAGGGGAATTAATAAGTACAACCTATGGTACAATGTTTGTAATTTGTGCTAAGACAAGCTCTAGAGTTGGTACGAGTGTAGGTGTAGTGTCATCAATATCAAAATAATCAATTTTATTGACATTAGATATAGTCAAATAATGTGAGCTAGCTGGAATAGAAAAGAATGAATTATGTCCTAAAAACACAACATATGACGTGAGACATACATTTTTTTTTACTAACTAGACAAAAATAACGATATCCCTTTTGACCAAGACCATATCCCAAAAAGACACACAAAGCACACTTAGCTGATAATTTAGTACGCTCAAATTGTGGTTTTAGAACAAAACAGGTACATCCAAAAACACACAAAGTATAGTAATTAGGTGCATGACCATACAATTTTTCAAAAGGAGACAAACCAGAATTATGTGAAATCAGGATTTGATTCACAACATGAGTTGTTGTAAGAATAGCTTCCTTAGAAGACATTTGGAACATCAACATTTCTCAATCATGGATCGTTTCATATATAGGGCTTAGGAAAGGAGAACTTACAAGAATCATTTCTCATTTATGGATCGTTTGGGCTATTGATATCATGTAGAAAAAAAAAGAAATATATGAAGAAGGGAATTATGTAGTATTGATTGTGTATAAAATGTTACAAGAGGTGTGTTATATATACACACAAAGCTAATCCTAGAAGCCACAAATAAATGAGCCTAAAACATGAGCCTATGCTAACATAACCAATAATAAATTTTGTCAAGATAGACTTTGGATATCTGTAATACCACCATGAGAAATGGATTTTAACCCTAAGTCAATCCTACAAAACTGACTTGTAAAGTGAAGTTTACACCGCTTATATAAAAGAAACCTACATTAACTCTAGTTGATATATGAGATCCAACATTTATAATTAAATTATCTTTATATTTTATATCCTTTGTCTAGATAGAATAATTAAAATATTTTATATTTCAACTTTTTTTAATAAAGTAATTGCTTTTTTCAAAAAAAAAATATTTTAAAATTAAAACTTATGAAAAGTATTAGTTAAATTTAAATATTTAAATATATTTGTTTCCCATATCTATTTGTATAATGTGTATAAGAAACGATTAGTTGTAAAATTTAATTCTCTTTTTATTGAATTTGAAATTATATTATTTTATTTGTTAGAAAGTATTTTCTTAAAATTTATATTATTTTTACTAACTCATTTTACTTCAAACAATTCAGTTTTCTTTTGTATTTGTTTCCAATGATGGGTTTGAGAGTGTGAGTAATATTTGTATTTGTTTCCAATGATGGGTTTGAGAGTGTGAGTAATAAATTTGATGGGATAGAGAGAAAACAGTGAGGTTGTTTGTTTTAAGGGATTAAGAGAGAAAAGTAAGGAGATTTGAAAATAAAATTGATAAATGATGTAATCGATGTGATAGATAAAAAAAATATTTTAATAAACAAAATTATTAGATAACAAGTTTACCTTTATGATTAAAATTAATATAAAATAAATTATAATTATTATTATATTTATTATTATGATAATAATAATTATTATTAGTGGTATTAATATTATTATAATTATAAATGTTATTATTATTATTATTAATAGAATAATAATAATTATTATTATTATTTTAATTATCCACAAGGTAAATAATATTTTTTACAATTATTAATAATTTTTACTCAATAGTTTTAATTTCATAATCAATATCATTTTTATTGAAATTTTAAAAAATTCTTAAATACATATTTAGTCCTTATTTCCACCTTTGTTCAATCTGGTCAACATTTTGGTTCAATGTTCAATTAGGTCTTAATTTTTGTCAATATTTGGTTAATTTGGCCAGTTTTGCTAACAATGTTTAAATAGTAAATAATGCATGCCACATGCCAGTTCCTAGTTTTTTATATTTTTTAATTATTTTAAACCTTTTTTAAATTTCTTTAAAAAAAATCAAATTTTAAAAGTATTGTCCATGTGTCAAGTTAACATTTTTAGAAAAATCAAATTTTAAAAATAATGTGTGACATCCCATTTAAATAGAATTGACTACTCAATAAAATATCACATGATCCTGATAATAAAGAGCAAGGCAACTGATGAAAACAATAGACAAAGAATTCACTTTTACAGTCATCCAAACGAGCACTAGAAAAGGGGGGTTCTAGGCATACAACCATGCCATAGCCAAAACAGAAACAACCAGATTCATAGTTATGCAAAATAAAAGCCCCTAGAGCAAGGGATTTCAAAGGCACTAAGGCCAGAGAATTGTTCTTCGAGGGCCACATCAACGAGCCCACTAACCTGCACCGCTACCACCATCAGGCCTACCTCCAGAAGTATTTTCATCTGCTCCCACCAATGGTGATCATCGCAAAAGGGAAATCAGAACAAGGACACACACACAAAAGAAATAGCAGGGTAAGCTAGAGTGAATTAAATTATACATGTTATTGCGGCGAAATATTTAGAAACAGTCCAACATCCAACACAGTAGGCACGAGAATAACATTTTAACAAATAAGAAAGACTCTATGACTCAATTATCCGGATACATATACTAGGATCGGATTCACTGGACACTTGCACTTGTGGTGGCCTCTACTACTCTGCAGAGCCATTGCCAATGGGTTTCACCCTACCACACACAAGGTTAGCCTTTAAGCGTCTAAGGCCATTATCCTGCGAAAGACTAGGACCTCCCGCTACTCTCACCACTTGGGTCAGTTTGCTCTACTTGAGACTCACTGACCCTTTAGAGTTTCGGGATGCGATCCTTACTTGAATCCTTATCCTAATATATACACTACTCACCACCATGAGATCTCCCCACGAGACTCATGGAATTACGCCTATCACACAATCAGAATCATTTTTCTCATACAATTCCATTTCCCTCAATACCTTCATCCAATTCTCATGTTAAGACATTTCAAAGCCACAAATCCATGATCAACCTCATACCAAGCATGCCAATTTCATTCATAAGTCCAAACACCCAAGCATATTCACGTACATCATATTTAGGACGAATAATTTAGACAATATATGCATCAAATCATCAAAACAGTCATGAAGACAGTGCCCTCACTCACCACTGCACTAACCTCGCCCAAGCTAGGGACCTCGCTCAGGCGAGGTGCTTGCCTCGCTCAAAATCGTGGGTTCTCGCCTAGGCGATACATGCAACAGTGGCCCCTGGGAGAATTCACGAGCTCTCGCTCAAGCGAGGCCTTCTCGCCTGAGCGAGACAGTGCGTCGCTCAAAACGTGACTGGCCGCCTAGGCGAGCGCTCGAGGCAGAATCTTGGGCGAGCTTCTGCTATTCTCGCCTAGGCGAGACGAGCTCGCCTAGGCGAGAATACCAGTTCTCCCCCACTGTTCCGCGCATGCAACCCAGAACAAACAAACCAAACATCATACTTTTGATTTCCACACAAGCACAAACATTTTCCAACTCATTTTATGCAACAATAGAAGGGAAAACAAGCACCCACAACGAAAGACGAAGAAAACTAGCTTCCCTTACCTTGCTTAGATGCTAACAGCACGACACTGACCCGCAACAGAAATACCACGGCTCCAAGAACTATATTAGAGAGCTGGAAATAGAAGGGGTTTTTGCTAACTTGGAGACGTAAGGATGGTGTGCCCTAGCAGAGCACCTTGCTTGAGATGAAGGGAGGGAACAGAAGCTGGTTTCTGAAAATGGAACAGAATGAAGGAGTTAGGGGTTGGCAAGGGTATTGGGTCCCCTTATTGGGCCGGCCTTAGGCCCACGAATGGCTAGGCCCAAAAACTCAGCTGAAAAGGAGAAAAAGAGGGCTTACAACATGTCACTTTGTGTTTGTGTTGTTTCCTTTAGTTCATTTAGTCTCTATATTTGTTATTTTTGTTCAATTCAATTCATATATTTGTTATTTTTGTTCAATTTAGTCTTAATTTTGGTTAAAATGAAGTAATTTTAATTGAGACCAAATTTAATTTTTTTTTATAAATATTATATTAATATATTTATTTCAAATTAAATTTTTATTAATTATTTTTAAATTTAATTATAAATTACTAGAATCAATTGTTAAATAGAATACAATTATTTAAAATATTATTACAATATAATTATTAAATATTTTTTTCTAATAATTATATTCTAAAATACTAATATTTTTAAATTTGACATTTAAATAAAAATATTTTAGATTTTAATTTCTAAAACACAACAAAAATATTAATTGTTTTAGATTTAAATGTCAATTTCAGAAATATTAGTATATTTTTCTAAAATATTTAATAATTTTATATTCCAATAATATTTTAAATAATTATTTTCTATTTAACAATTGAATCGAAGAATTATATTCAATTTATAATTAAATCTAATAATTTATAATTGAATTTTAAAATTAATTAATTAAAATTTCAGTTTTAATCAAAATATTAGAGTAATATTTAAAAAAAATTAAATTTAGTCAGACAAAATTGCTCTATTTCAGAAAAAAAAAACTAGAATTAAATTGAACAAAAATAATGAATATAAAGACTGAAATGAACAAAAATAACGAATATAGGAATTAAATTGAACAAAAAAAAAACACAACCCCAACCTGATACATGACACTAACATTGACATGTGGCATAATGGTGGTGACTTAACACGTGAATCATTTTTTAAAAATTTAAATTTAAAAAAAATTAAAAAATTAAAAAAAATTAATTTTTTTAAAAAAAACAAGAGTTAATACTTAACATACACTTTTCACACTAACGTTCACTATTTAAGCATAGTTAGAAAAATGACCAAATTTTGATCAAAAGACGAAAATTAGGACCTAATTGAACACTGAACCAAAATCATGACCAAATTGAACTAAAACGATGAAAATAGGGACCAAATATGTATTTAAGCCTTTAAAAAAAAGTGATGGACATTTAGGTAAATACCTATCTTTCTCTCTTCATCTCTTTATTTCATACTAGAATGAAAATATTCTATTCCTTCTCAAATTCATCTACACAAATCAACAATAATTCTTATAAACAAACGCATTTTGCACACCCTCATTCATTTCTCTAATCCTCTCATCAAACAATAAATACTAAAACAAAATAGCATTAAAGATTTCAAATTCATCAAATAAATAAATTAGGACTTAATTGAATACTGAACTATAATGAGGACTAAATCGAGCAAAAGTGATGAAAATAAGGACCAAATGTGTATTTAAGCCTTTAAAAAAAGTGAAGGACATTTAGGTAAACACATATCTTTCTCTCTTCATCTCTTTATTCATACTAGAATGAAAATATTCTATTCCTTCGCAAATCCATCTACACAAATCAATAATAATTCTTATAAACAAATGTGTTTTGTCCATCCTTATTCATTTCTCTAATCCTCTCATCAAACAATAAATACTAAAAAACAAACACAACATAAAAGATTTCAAATTCAGCAAATAAATAAATTAGGACCTAATTGAATACTGAACTAAAATGAGGACCAAATCGAACAAAGCAAATAGGGGCCAAATGTGTATTTAAGCCTTTAAAAAAAAGTGAAAGGCATTTAGGTAAACACCTATCTTTCTGTCTTCATCTCCCTATTCATATCAGAATAAAAAATATTCTATTCCTTCTCAAATTCATCTACACAAATCAACAATAATTCTTATGAACAAACGCGTTGTGTCCATCCTCATTCATTTCTCTAATTCTCTCATCAAGAAGTAAATACTAATAACCAAACATAGCATAAAAGATTTCAAATTCATCAAATAAAGAAATTAGGACCTAATTAAACACTGAACCAAAATGAGGATCAAATTAAATAAAAACGACACAAACAAAAATAAATATGTATTTAAACCTTAAAAAAAGTGATAGGCATTTAGGTAAACGTTTATATTTCTCTCTTCATCTCTTTATTCATATAAAGATGAAAATGTTTTATTCCTTCTCAAATTCATCCACATGAATCAACAATAATTTTCAACAACAAACGTAATTCTCATCTCTTTATTCTGTCCATCTTATTCATTTCTCTAGTCCTTCCATCAAACCGTAAATACTAAAAACAAACATAAAAAAAATTCAAATTCATCGAATAAATAAATTATTCTTTTAATTCCAAAAATTTAAAAAAGAAAATGGTAGAAATGGAGCCTGTGAGCTGTGAAGACAATGACTTTTATACATTCCTTTTTGCCATTCAATTACTATGGTCCCACTTTCTTGTCGGGACTTTGGTTTCAACCCTGCATGCCCTTCTGACTTCTGTAATCTGCCTCTTCTCATCTTCTTCTAATCCCAAAAGCCTCCAAAAACCCTTTATTCTTCCAAAGATGCTGATCATTAATTATTTACTTATATAAATTGTATAGCTTAGATTCATAACTTGAATCTAGTATTAAACTTTGAGCAACATATTTATGTATTTTTATTTTCTCTTGGAAACAACTTCTACAATTAGTTTGAAAGATTAATACAGAACTTTTTTATGTTTTAATATAATAAAGATTTTTACACGAATGATTAACCATCTCAGAAGATTATAGACATTATTGTGCTTGCATTGAAGCAAGAGAAGGAAGACAGAACTTGCCGTTGTCTTTCTTGCATGTTATTCACTCACTTTCGCTACCAACCATGATTGCATGTTAGCCACGTGTATTGCTAAGACAGTGATAATGGTGTCACGTGCCTAGTAAATTAGGTTTAGAATTATTCTTAGCATATGAATTATCGAAAGATGGACAAAAAAATTACGTTGGATACGCAACCAATGATCCAATGATCTTTTGTTTCTTTTCTCTGCCATTGCGATAGAGTTCGATGAATATTACTGGCTCAGTCTGATGAATTTGAAAGTAGATTGAACTTTTCTTTTGAATTGATATTCGAGGTAAAATATTCACCAAAATTACCTAGCATTAATCTCAGTAAAAAAAAAAAAACTTTAACAAAGAAGAACAAAGTTTCATTTTTAGAAAACTCAAATTACGTGATATATACAAATTAGTTTCATTTGAATCAGTCACACGATAACGATTGTATTACAAGCTAATAATATTTTATAAGAAATATTCAAAATATACAAATGTTAAGATAATCAGTAATATCTTCTTTATTTAGCAATTTTGAAAAGTTATTTTAACATATTGTGATACAATTTAACTTTATAAAATATAGAAAATGATACTTAGGGTGTGGTGGTGGTTTCAAACACACTTATTTTGTTACCCTTGAAACATAGAACCTTCACATATGTTGAGCTTACCTTTTAATTCAAATCCTCATATTATTTGCATGTTTTATGTCTTAGTCATAAATACTATGTTTTCAGTTAACCATTCATTTTAATATACAACAACCTTACATAAGTGTCATGTACCAATACTCATTAAGGGAGTTAATAAGTTAACAATACTGATAAAGAAAGAGGTTGTTTATTAAAAACTATAGACTTAAAGAAACAACGGAATTATTATAGATTAAATTTGTATAATTGTAGAAATTAAATGAATAATGTTTTTGTGTAAAATTTTAATTTTGTTAAAAATTTGACAAGACTTTGTTAATTAATTTGGGTATGCAAGGAGAGAGTGACAAGTGGGAGGGAGATATAATAAGTGTGTAAGAATGGAAATTGAAAAGTTAGGATGAAAGTTTGAAGTTAGATTGAAGAGTACGCAGTGTGATTAAAACAGGGGTAAAAGGGATCACGAGAAGCTTGGCTTTCTTTTCAAAATTTTATTCCAAAGACTTGGCTTTGAATATTGCTTCATTCAAATGGCAACTTGGTGTTCACTTTCTTATTCAACCCACCATACAGGGTTTTTTGTTAGATTATTTAGTTTTTCTATTTTTCAAAATTTTCACCTTTTTATTTAGATTGAGTATTTATATTATGGGTGTTTGATTCATAACTTCATCATATGGTTATTTATCATAATTAGCCATCAAATAGTATTATACTAAAAGATATATAGTATTATTTTAATAATACTTGTATAATTAATTATATGTTTTTGTTATTAGATTTTTATTTCATAGGTCTTAAAACTTATAAATACATGTATGATCACAAAAAATAATGATATTCAAATGGTCATATAAAAGAGAAGTGTCACAAAATAAACGTTAAAGACCTATTCTACTATGTTCAATAGTTTGTATGAACAAAGTCATGAAGAAACTTCAAATTTCAGGACAAACAATATACTTTTAATCCAATAAAAAGTTGTAAAAAGTGTTCTCTTCATAATATTAAAACAAAACAACTTGTCTTGAACTCATCAGAAAAATAAATTAATACAGGAAAAGTGCAAATTTAGAAGTCTTAAAAGCTACACTTACATTTCCAAAGTCTTGTAAAAAAAAGAGAATAAGCAATTTATGGTTTTGGCGCCTGCATGGTGGAAAGTTGATAATATATTTTGAAAGTAATAAGAAAATGAAAAAAATGGAGGGAGAGAGAGTGGGAAAGAGAAAATCCACTTGGTGTGTTGAAAATAGGATGTTTCGCTTTCTGGTCCCAATGAGTAAATCTTGTTTATATCTTGGATGAATTAATAATTGAATATGTGCATGTATGTCAGAGATCATTCAAAATGCAAACTAATCAAGAGAAACTAGATAGACATGTAACAACCTTGTGATTTCATTAAATTCTGGCTGCTGGTTTTCTCTTCTTAACTTTCAAAATCTTTCTTAGCTTCTTCAACATCCTAACAACACCTCTATGGTTAAGTAATGCTTTCTGTTTCATCAACATCCACACTAATTGGTGATTTACCAATTCTAGTAGTAACATAATTGGATGAATGTTGAGTGTGTGAGGAAGCAAGTGTAGTAAACCCTAACAGCTACCACCCTCTCTTGCACATGTTAAATCACGTTTTAACCAAAGTTGGGGACATGTGGGTTTGTCCACCTTACGTTTCAACCAGATACAACGTAAATTTAACCATCACGGAGATCTTTGTCACATTTTTTCCTTCGCTATGTTTTATTTACTTTAAAAGTTAAATAAATATTTTTTGGATAGTAAAATATATGGAGTGATAATGTTTCTCACTCTATTAATTTCTAAATAATTATTTTTCCATTCCTCGTTAGATTGTATGTTACTTAGGAAATTCAAAGATTAGTATAAACTACAAGTTCAATAAAACAAGGGTATTTATACAAGGAACACATACTCAATTAAACCATTTTAAACACAATAATGGAAATGATTAAGAATATAGATACTTCTTAGTATGAGTTTGTAACAATTCCTAAAGTTATAAATACAAGGATTGAGTTATGTGTTTATGAAAAAAAAAATTCAATAGAGGTTGTAACTAATGAAATGATTATGATGAGATATAATTTTTATTATACTTGTGTGATGATTCTTTAAAACAGAAATATAAATGTTGTAAAGATTAGGAAAAGATATGACTCACTATGACTTGTAGTGTAATGATTAGGAAGAAACAAACTCTTCCTCATATTTATTACGTGTGTTTAATTATAAATCAATACAAGGATTGTAATGATTATAAAGGGACATGACTCATATACGAGAGTTTTATTATAATAACTATAGAGAAACAAACTTTTATGTAATTGTTAAAGATACATAGTAATTAATTTCTCAAAAAGTAGGAATAAGGATAAGTTGTAACTGAAATATGAGTAAAGGACACGCATAAACATCTTTTATGAATAACCGTTATATCTTGCAACAAAATAAAAAATTTAATAAATATTAAATAATAATAACTTAATTAATTAGAGTTACTTTCTAAACTTTTGACTAGAAAAAAATTAAACAGATATTTTCTAATTAAAAAATTCTACTCATCATATTATTTTTCTCTAAATTTCAAAAGAATTGTTACCCATTCTTATTTTTAATTTTGGGATTTGCCTCCTTTTGTAATTTCCTTAATATATAAATATTTAATTGAGTTATAAACATAATACTTAATTAATTGATTGGACAGTTTACTTTTAGGATTATTGAACATTTAAAAGCAATGCAAGTGTTTAAACTAAAAATTATATAAATATTAAAAGTTATTGATTAAAATTAAGATAATAAAAAATTAATGATTGATTATAGATTGTTTAAGTATTCAGCTAACTTACGAATTTGACCATATTTAATTTTACCAGAAAAATATTGATTTAGATTTAAGATATTGTGGAGCTGAATTCGACCTGACTTGCTGCTTATATTAAAGATGTTTAATTTGAGCAATGAGATTTTGCTTTTGAATTCCCAAAGAACATGTTCAAAACCATTTTTTTTTAAGTTTATTAGCTTGATCAAAACTAACTCATTATTGATTAGTTGATTTTATTAAAATTTAATTGATCAAATTCAAAACTCCACGGGTATTTAAATCGGGTTGGATAGCAAAATTAAATAAATTCAACACCGTTAATTAATTAATTAATTAATTAAAATATAATTCTAGGCAATAATCCTTCTTTTTTACATGTATAATAAATACTTTGTCCATTTTGAACTAATGATACGATTTTAGGATTTTTTTATGCAAATTTAAAAATATTTAACTTGCATAAATTATCCACTCTTGTTGTTTATAAATTTTTCTGTGCCATTCCAACTAATTTATGTATATTCATATAAACCATTTTTTTGCTAAAAAGAATAACATTTAGTTGCACTATAAATACCTTGTAAAACTCGAAATAATTAATATATTATTAAAAAGGCACATATATATGCGAACATAAATTTTTCTTTAAAGTTAAAACAAGGAAGTGCAAAGTCTTTGGACATTGTAAGTATTTGTTATTGATTATAATAAATTTAATCTAATTAAAGTTTATTTCAAAGAGAAATGTTTTAACCATCACTGTTCAATAGATATTACATGAATACAAAAACAGTGAGAAAACAACAAAAATGAATAATAGTAAGAAGGGTAACTTCTAAAAAACGTAAGCCTTTTGTTTTTATTTGTAATATACAAATGGCAATGTTTATGTAGATTTTGCTATTATAATTTTTTTACTTTAACTTTAGATCTTGTGGTATATCATCATAAAAACTTGAAATAAAGTAGTGATAAACCAAATTAAAAGTTTAGAAGAGTACATGATAAAAGGACATAATCAAAGGTTTTAGCTACAAATGTTGTTACACAAAACAAGGTTCTTTGCTGTGGCAATTATCATGAAACTTTAACAGAACACAGTTACCACTTCCTTCCTTAGGAACTCTACCATAACAGAAGACACATACAACACACTCTGATGCGATTACAAGAGTTAAAGCAAAGAGTTTTGAGTTTTCTCCAAATAAAAAAATCACGACACACACTCTCACACACATGGATAAACCACACCCTTTCAACCGTTTCCCTCTCCATTCATTTTCTCACCACAACAGACAAATATAAATTTCATTCGCAACACACACACACACACACACAACATAACCATTCTCACTCACTTTCCCACCTTCTTCTCCGTTCTCTCATCATCATCATCATGATGGAAGGCTACGCGCTTCCACCACCACCCGGTGAAGAGGACGCGCCACCGCCGTCATGGGGTAGGCCCAATTCACAAGAAGAGGACATTGCCATTGCCTTGGGTGCCCCTCTTTCCTTTAAATCCATGCTTCTACAACAACCTCAACCACAACCACAACCACAGCCACAGCCACCACAACTTGACCCTTACTTCAACTTCAACATGAACTCTGCTATTCCCATTCCCTTTGTTCCAACCATGGAATCTTTTCCCCCTCTGGACCCCTTCTCACCATCACTTTCATCATCTCCTTTCTTCAACAACAGCAGCAACACCAGCATGCCCTTTGACCCGGGCTTTGACATGGGCCTGGACAACGGGCTTCACTCTTCGTGCCCCCCTCTTTTCCCCCAGGTTCAGCCGGGCTTCGAGTTTGGAGAACTGGAAGCTCTGACTGCTGCTGCACCTGGGCATGTGCCGTTTATGGAGGGGGCGAAGGTGGAGAACCCTCTTGAGAGGGTGCAGCCGACCCTTTACCGGAAGCGGAGGGGAACGGCGGAGATTCCGGGGCTGGAGACGGTGAGGAGGAAGGGGAGGAAGTGGGAGGAGAGGGAGGCTGAGGAAGGGAGCAGTGCTGACGTGGATGGTTCTGGGTTGAATTATGAGTCTGATGAGAATGATAATGGAAATAATGGTTTGAAGGGAAGTGAGAATGGTGAAGATCACAAGGGGAAGAGAAAGGGGTTGCCTGCTAAAAATCTCATGGCGGAGAGGCGCCGCAGGAAGAAGCTCAATGATCGCTTGTACATGCTCAGGTCTGTTGTGCCCAAGATTAGCAAGGTATGAAAACCAAAATCCCAAAAGAATTAAACTTTTCATAAATGCTTCTTAATTGTTCTTGATTCTTGGTTTGTTTCAATGTTCATTTTGTTTTGCTTTGTTTTGGGGGTGACTGGTTTTATCATGCAAAAGTAGAAATGGCATAAATTTTGAAGCCTTTTTGGTGTTCTACTTTGCTAATCTGAGTAATTAAAGTTTACATTAGATCTTAATGCAAATTATTGAGGTGGAATTTTGATTTTGGTAGAAGAATTCTACCAAAAGAATCTAATTTTGGGGTTGTGCCTGAGGAGAAATATGAAAGTTGTTTTTCAAAGAATTGTTTGTGGAGAAAATTTTCTAAACATGACATTATTCTGAGGTTATCTATTTCCGGTTGTTGTCTCCTATACTGAGAAATGTCATTTTGTGACTTATGTTTGGTGGAGAATCTGGTGTGTGGTTGTGCATATTGATGACAGTTTTGAAGAATCTGTAGTTGATTCGTGTTAGGAGCATAGGAAAGGTGCATGCTGATGTTGTTGCATTTGTTTGCAGATGGATAGGGCTTCAATACTTGGGGATGCAATTGACTACCTGAAGGAGTTGCTGCAGCGGATTAATGATCTCCATAACGAGCTGGAGTCGACTCCGGCGGGCTCATCGATGCCGCCGTCGGCTTCTACAAGCTTTCAGCCTCTCACCCCCACCCTGCCAACTCTTCCCTGCAGGGTCAAGGAGGAACTGTATCCTGCCACCTTGCCAAGCCCCAAAAATCAAGCTGCAAAGGTAACTTTTTTGATGATTTAATTGCAGAATTGGTGATTGTACAAGATCGAAATTGCAGCTTGTTTTATGCTGAGCATGTGAACTATGCTGCAATTGAAACTTTTAGAAAGTTAACTTTGAAAAGTTTCAAAAAATTTTGAAGCTGAATGATGCATAGAAGTTTCTCAGTCACACATGTATAAGCTTCATTCTGGACTTTGAAACACACATATGCTTCAAACAGCAAGAATGAACTGAAATTTGAAACTAGGAGACTCTAAGGTGTAGTGATAGATCCTGGTATAAAAAGTGGTTGTGAAAGCAGAGAAAAATTGAGTAAATTGTTTTAAAGTGACTTTGGTGCTTGTGATATGATACATAGGTTGAAGTTAGAGCAAGAGAAGGGAGAGCTGTGAACATTCACATGTTTTGCACCCGCCGACCAGGCCTTTTGCTGTCTACCATGAGGGCTTTGGACAACCTCGGATTGGATGTACAGCAGGCTGTTATAAGCTGTTTCAACGGCTTTGCTTTGGATGTGTTTAAAGCTGAGGTATTAACTTACTTGTAGCACTAAGATCATTAACAATTTATGTTTGAGTTTCTGAGTTGCATATGATGTTTGAAGTTTTGGCTTTAATGTAATGTTTGCTGTTTTTTAGCAGCAATGCAGAGAAGGACAGGATGTGCTACCTGAGCAAATCAAAGCAGTGCTCATGGATTCAGCAGGGTTTGGCATGATGTGAAGAAAATGCTTGATGAGTTTTCCTTATAGAGCAACCAACCATAGTTGCTGTGGCTTGCAGTTTGTAAATGCAGTGCTTCTTCTACTCTGTAGAGGCTTTTCTGTTTTGGACAAGATCAAATAGGTAGCTGAATCTGTAGGTTGAGTTATCTTTCGTACTTTTTTCTTAATCGTTCTTTTCACAAAAGCCAACTTCTGCTGTTTACTTTATTTTCAACTCATGTAATAAATCGTTTTATTTCTTTTCTATTCTTTCCCAGTCTTGTGATTCTCGTCTTTTCATCTTCAATTTGGTGCAACTCAATGAGTCTTCAAAGGAGTTTTTTCAAGAGAATAGCGATGAAAATCATTCACTTTCTTCAAATATTTCAGTTTACGCTCTAGAATTAAACCAAATGAGTTATTTTGGCTTCAAATTCATGCTTGGACAAATTTCACCCTACCCATTTTTAGATAAAATTAGTTAATAGCTTTATTAATTACTTTGGCATGTTTTAATGGAATATTAGGAAAGTGACTCCATTTTATATATGTTCATATAGTTCACGTTTTGAGATTGTTAAATATAAAAAGAATAATGATTAGACTTTTATCGTGGAAAAAGAAAAGAGCAATTTTTGAGATGCTTTATTTTATTTAATTTTTTTTATTTTATCTTAGCGCAATATGCCTTTTTCCTTTGTTTAGGTCATAACTGGGCTTCAGTTACTTGATTGATTGAGATGATCTTGTTATTTATGAACAGCTTAAACAACGCTCTACACTTTTTATGAAGATATTGTTTTTTATTGTGGATATTAGAGGAAATTAGACTTAAGTTGTAATTGATGCTTTATCCTGCTACAGTTTCTGTTAAGTTGGTACACTAGCTAGTAACAATTATTTGCAGTATATCCAAATATTATTAAAAAATAACGAGAAAAAAGAAAAAAACAAAACAAAAGTATGCAACACTAAACCAGGCCTTTGTACGAGGCAATTGCTTCTTGCACCTCATTAATTTCTTCCTCCACCCCATATTTTTTAAAATTCTATTTCTAGGTTTATTTGCGAAAGGGCGACAATTTTGAATGGTATTTACTTAATAGAGACTGCTGCTTTTTAAGTATCACGTGATTTGAGTGAATCCACGTTAGACAATACGATTCTGAATAGGTGAAGTTGTTACTTCTAATACCGACTTCACTATATGTATGATAAGCTAAATTTGTCTTATTTAAAGTTGTACAAGATAGCACTACTTTAATTTTATTTTTTCTTTCAAATAGAGCTATGTAATGTTAAAAGTGAGTGAGTCTAACCCGATTTACTTTTTTTGTGAACCATAAACTTTACAATCCAGTTCAACTCACCATGTGTTAGAAGGTTAAGTGATTTGAATTACTAATCCATATAAAAATAAAAAAAATCTATTTTTTAATAATTTTCAAATATTTAAATTTGTAGAATGGAAACAATTTTATCATTTTTCGGATCTTGAAATTTGCAGGATCTCAAAGATATCAAGAAATGCAGATAAATACAATGAAATTAAGGTTTCTTTTTCTAGTTCAAAGATAAAAAATAGGTTTTACAAAAAAAAAGTGGGTTGTGGATTAAGTGAGCCTAACTCGACTCGAACCTACATAACTCGTGAATTAAGTGAAACCAACTTGTTTTTGTCCATAATCGAAAAAAATTTCAATTTTCAATCCAGTCCTGCTCAAACCTAGGGGTGGCAAAACAGTCCAGCCCGACCCGTTTTGGCCCGCTAAACTGGCGGGCCGAGTTACAATGGGCTGACGGGCTAAAAATTTCAACCCGACTCGTCCTTTTTTTGGCGGGCTGGCAGGCCTGGTCCATTTTGACATCCCTACTCAAACCCATGGTGAGTCGGGTTGGTTCACGATTTCTGACCCGTTTTAACATGTTTATCCTTCACGTTGTAAAGTATACCCAAGTCTACTTAAAATGTGTTTTCTTTCTTTGAAAGTGTTTTCTCTAAATTATATTGAAAGTTCTTAATCTTAGGGGGAGATTAAGAAGAATACTTGAAGAGGGTAAACTTGTGATACCTTGAAAGGTTGATACTCATGATACCTCAGAAGTTGTTACTCGTGGTACTTGAAAAAATTGATACTTGTGTTACCTGGGAGGTTGATTTCATTGTAATAAATATTATTTTATTAGTGGAATCTTTTATGTTTTGTGGTTAAGGAAGAATTGGACGTAACCCATCAATTTTAGATAAATCAGCACACATTATGTGGTTTTTATTTGATTTGTCTGTTGTTAAGTTTTTCGGTTCATGTTGGGAGAAAGGGGTCTGAGCTTTATTCAACACACACACCTCACCCCTTTTCAGAGCCATTTGCCCCAACAAATTTTAGCATTTTTTTATCCGTAATCTGATTTGATTGTGATTCTTGTTCACTTTTATGTTTCGAAATAGTTATTGTATTATTTTTATTCTTTGAAATTTTGGATGAATGATTCATTTTTCCTTTTGCTCGCAGTTACTTTTAGGATCCATTTAACAATTTTTTTTTTGTGTGTTTCTTTTTTTTTTTCTTAGTTTTTCTTTTGTTGGAAAGTGCAAAAGCTTCAAAGAAGGAGAGTTCGATAACACATATTTTGAACACACATTTATAGCTTTATTACATAATGATTTCACTTTCCATTTGCTTTATTTTCGATTTTTAGTTCACTTTCTTTCATTATTAATAAATTATGTTCATTTCATATAATTGTTTTAATTTTGTATTTTTAGCCCATCTAAACCTTTGCTTACTATTTTAGTCATAGCTTTCTTTATACATATTATTTTTTGTGTAATATTTGGTGTTGGACATTTATTAAAGCCTTATAATTGATTTTTTTTTTCTATTTGTTTGTATTAAACATTGTACATGTTTCTATTTTCTTGCAATCAGAGAGTTTTTGTAGTTTTTTAATAGGCTTACTAAATAGGCCTTAGTATATTTTGGATCCACAAATACAAGGTCCATGGTATATAAGGTTTAGTGTAATTCTTTTTGAATCATTTTCCTGAAGTGAGAATGTTCTTAGTTCTTCATTAAATCTTTTGTCCCATATCTTTAAGTCTCATTCAAAGTTGTAAATCCTCCTTTTCTCATTAATTTATCTTAATTTTTGAAGTTGTATTATTTTTATTTTCTCAATCGTTTAGTGAAAAATATCATAGATAATCGTATACAAGGTTAGTTTTTCATCATTTGGTAATTAGAGCTAGATCTTAAATTTTTTAAGTTAGTTTTAGGCTTTTTGTAACTTTTCCAAACTTTGTTGTTGTGGTATTCCACCACTTGCATGATATTTTTTTTTGCAAGTTGGTTGATTTTTAATTATATAATTTTGTTGTTGATTTGCTTCATTCATGTTACACAAGTATAGTTCTTGGTTATGGGATTGAATTGGTGATTCCAATCGATACGAATACCTCTATGACTTCTCGTGACATGAGAAATGAGTTTATTTAATCAAATATTGAATCAGTGCGTGGTAAAATTCATTGTGAGGTGGGTGATTATAAGGTGCATCAATCTTCCATGAGAGTGATGCATTTTATTTCCGACAAAGCTTACAAGGGGAGATTATAAGGCACATCAATCATGCACAAATAGTTTCAATGATTTCAGTTTGAATCTTCATTTTCTCATTTCAATGCAATATCTATGTGATTTCGGTGAGGTTTCATTTTCAACATTTTGGATTTGTTTTGGTGTTATTCTTTGAATTAGTAATTTAAGCTATTGCGATTCAATTTTGGTGATTCCAAAAACATGAAGTAAGTGGTGTTCATCGATTCAATTCAATAAACCAAAGTAGTGATGATTGACATGGTGGAGAAATAACCACACTATTGTAAGATTTACTTAGTTCTAGGAATAAGGCTTACTCAAAGAACATATAGCTTACTAATCGATCTAACCAAGTTATTTCAACTGTTTGAAAGTTGTTGTCAAAATATCATATGAAAACCCCTTCTAAACACATTATTGTCCTTAAGGATTGAACATAGAGTATTTCTCCTTTAATTCATTCTAGAACTCTCAAGTAGTGGGAGTTGATGCTTCCATTTAACTAAAACTTTAGCCAAAGTTACTCCCTTTTTTTTGACATTTAGCTTACCCACGATGTCTTATTATTCCTTACATGTGAAGGTATTTTTAGCTTGATATGGCAGGTTAGAAGGTGTCAATGTGCCTCCAACATGTTTTTTGAGTTGTGAAATGTGAAAGACATTGTGAATTGTGACTACATATGAAGGTGGTGTTATACCTCAATTCAACCAACCATCTGGACTAGTTCAGTGGAGAATCTACACACATACATCTAAAATAGGTTTCTAGACACCATTCACCTCCTTCATCTATTCATCCATTTGTAAATGATTGTTAGTTGAAAGTTGAATTTCAACCCCTTGAAAAAGCATAAAATCTTACCAAAATTGACATAACATAAGAATACAATATCTCTGTCACCAAAAATTTAATATGGACACCTAGGCAATTTAAGTATTTGATTCAATTTTCTGACATTATAAAGAAATTATGGAGATATGTTAGTGATATGAAATGATCAATCAATTTATCCACCATCACAAAAATAAATGTTTTCCAAAACGATACAATGACCCTGTTAAATTTATTGTAACGTGATATCAAATATTTATACACAGTAGAAAGTGATAATTTATAATACCAAAATAATTTTGTACAATGTTAATTATAGAAAAAAGTTATAGAGCTCACAAGAAAATGTGATTTTTGAGAAAAATAAATAAATAAATAAATGATATTTAAAAGTAGAGAACAATTTATAAGAAGAAATAAGAAAAGAGACGGGACTAAAAATTAAAAAATCGAAATTATGTTTGTCTCTAATGCATGAATGTGAAAAAGATCAAAATGTCTAAAAAGTTAACTTCCCGAATCTTGTGAAATATATGTTAATCAAGATTGTATGTCATTTTTAATTAAAAGTATCGTGCATTTAAAAGGAAAACAAACTAAAAGGAAAACAAACTAAAAGGAAGGCAACACCAATTTCATTCATGTGTCGATGAGGTGTTAAAGTTTCGTTTTAGCATTTTGCCCTTTCACATAATATTAATTAAGAGTAATATTTTACTTTAGATAACAATTAAATATGGATCTAGTAAACAAATTATTATACTCTATATTCAATTTAATTAATGATTTTTAAAGTACTAAATGCAAATATAAAAGTATAAGAGTTAACACAAACACATTCCATATGCCATACAAAGGGAAGAAGGAGTTCTTCGTATCATTTTACATATTCTGAAAGGAGTATTTCAATTAGAAAAGAGAAGATATATCTTTAGTATGAACTTCAAGTTAGGAAAAACAAAACTTTAAATGGGGGGAGTCTGTCAGACAACCCTGCAACCATCCCAGGTCGTGAACAACTGAGAACGATCCTCTACGGTGGAAGGTGAGTCCAGTCCAGAGACAAAGACCATCCTATACCGTTAATCACGCTCTGATCATAGAACTTAAGGATACAGAGGTACGAGCCTATAGAACAGATCCTGTTCAAGTAAGGTCGTGACCAAACCTGTGAGGTTTGTCTTTATAAACGCACCTTCTTTTCAAAAATCTTTCGATGTGGGACTATATTAGCGGTTGTCATTGTGAACACTTCCTGTCTAGCTAGTTTCTTGTTGCTTGTAATCTGAAGATGATGTTTGTGGTGGCAAGTGGGGTGCCCTTTTGATGAGTTTATTTATTTTGATTATGAGAAGTTCAAAGGAAAGATGTTAGAAGGTTTGGCCAAGAAAGATTTTGCATCAAGTGCCAAACATGGTGTTGTCTCTGGAGCTCATGGTGGTTCTTGGGGCCATGTGTGAAACAGTGTCTCTGAATACCAGAATCGTTAAATAAACACTTTAAAAGCTAGATTGTGAGAGAACTTCTGATTATTATGCATTACCAACAATAATAAACTTCAAACTAAAACTCACCGAAGGGAGAAAAAGAAAAAAAAATTTGGACCATTTCTCGATTTGTGCGTGTCATCCTTGCGCAGGGGCCATGCTAATCTTCTCTGTATCGTTCCAATTTTATCGGATGTCCCCGAA